>ERZ869936.375-NODE-375-length-44327-cov-6.300054_pt1 | contig 44327 bp, 43 predicted proteins | sample MGYA00520876_ERZ869936 | MGnify/ENA primary metagenome ERZ869936 (study PRJEB32218, sample SAMN09650985) | biofilter metagenome | isolation source: enrty point of leading RO module | place: Saudi Arabia: Thuwal, RO plant located on Red Sea | collected 2016-02-17 ... | reverse complement strand
CGAAACGACCCGCTCCCGGACCACGGTCGGGAAATCGTCGAGGAATTCGGCGATCGTGTCGCCGGCCTTGAGATAGTCGAAGAGCGTTTTCACCGGCACGCGCGTGCCACGGAAGACCGGGGTGCCTCCCATGGTTTCGGGGTCGCGGACGATTTCGCTCACGAGCTGAGGTTAAACGAGTTTTGAAGCGTTTTCCAGCCTACTTCGACTGCTCGACGAGGTCCGCGAACTCATCGAAGAAGTAGGTCGCGTCGTGCGGGCCGGGGGCGGCCTCGGGGTGGTACTGGACACTGAAGACCGGGTGCTCCTTGTGCCGGATGCCCTCGACGGTGTCGTCGTTGAGGTTGATGTGGGTGACTTCCACATTGGTGTCGAAGGACTCGGGATCGACGGCGAAGCCGTGGTTCTGGGAGGTGATGGAGATCTTCCCGGAGCGGAGGTCCTTGACCGGCTGGTTGCCGCCGTGGTGGCCGAACTTGAGCTTGAAGGTCCTGCCGCCGAAGACGTGGCCGAGGATCTGGTTGCCGAGGCAGATGCCGAAGATGGGCTTCTTGCCGATGAGCTTCTTCACCTCCTCGTGGATGTAGGGCAGGGCGGCGGGATCGCCGGGGCCGTTGGAGAGAAAGATGCCGTCGGGGTCCCTTTTCAGCACGGCGTCGGCGGGGGTGGTGGAGGGCACGACCTCGACCTCGAAGCCGACCTGGCGCAGGCGGCGGAGGATGTTGTATTTGATGCCGAAATCGTAGGCGACGATGCGGCTGCGGATCGGAGGCAGCGTGGCCCAGTTGCCTTCCTGACCGGTGACGGTGTTGGGCATGGTGAAGCGGCGCGAGTCCTGTTCCCAGGCGTAGCCTTCGGCGCAGGTGACTTCCTTCACGAGGTCCGCGCCTTCCATCGAGGGCGATTTTTTCGCCTCGGCGACGGCTTCCTCGCCGGTGAGTTCGGTGGTGAGGCAGGCGCGCATCGCGCCCAGCGAGCGCAGGTGCTTGGTCAGCGCGCGGGTATCGACGTGCTCGATGCCGAGGATGCCGTGCTCGGCGAAATATTCGGCCAGTGTCTGGCGCGAGCGGTAGTTCGAGGCGATCGGGGAAAGCTCGCCGATGACGAAGCCGCGGACGTGGGGCGAGGCGGATTCGGCGTCGTCGGGATTGACGCCGTAGTTGCCGATCTGCGGGTAGGTCATGGTGACGATCTGTCCCCGGTAGGACGGATCGGTGATGACCTCCTGGTAGCCGGTCATCGAGGTGTTGAAGCAGATTTCACCGGTGCTGGTGCCGGTGGCACCGAATGAGCGTCCTTCAAACAGGCGGCCGTCTTCGAGGGCGAGAATGGCTTTCATGAGGCGGGAAGGGCGGCGGAAAGTCCGTCTTTCCGGCCGCGGCGCGGGAGGGTAGGGGCGGGAGCGGCGGCTTGTCGAATGCGGAATGGGTTTGGAGTGCGGAGGCTTGCCTCCGCTTTGGGAGCGGACCCTTCGTTCCGTCCTTCGCCTCGGCCCGGCATTACAGGGAAAGCGCCGGAGACCTCGATGCGAAGCCTGCTCCCGCGATCCCGTTACCGGTGGTTCGAAAGCGGAGGCAAGCCTCCGCACTTCCAAAGTCACTCCTCGATCTGGCGCCGCAGCTTGTGGGCGCGGGAGAGGTTGTCTTCGTAGACCTGCTGCAGGCGCAGGGTGAAGTCCTTGGCGGATTCCCCGTCGGCGGTTTCGAGCGGTTCGCCGAGCTCGAAGCTGATGCGGATGGGGAAGACGGGGCGTTTCCACAGCGGCCACCCCTTCTCGAGAAAGCGGGTGTTGCTGCGGATGAAGACCGGGTAGACGGGGGTGCCGGCACGCCGGGCGATGAGGGCGCAGCCGCCCTTGAGAGGATTGATCCAGCGTCGGTCGCGACGCGTGCGGGTGCCTTCCGGGAAAAGCAGGAGCTGGCCGCCTCGCCGGAGGGCGTCGGAGGCGTCGCGCACGAGGCGCGAGGAATGGCCGTTGGGGATGTATCCCGCCAGCCGGGCGCCGCCGCCGAGGAAGGGATTGCGCAGGATACTGTCCTTCATGATGCAGATCGGCTGCGGCAGGCAGGCGATGACGAAGACCGCATCCCACAGCGAGGTGTGGTTGGGGGCGATGATCACCGGTTCGCGGAGCCGGCGAAGCGGTGCGAGCGACGTGAGATCGGCGTGGACCAGGCCGGTGATCCGGAGGTAGCTGACGAAGACGCGGAAGGCGCGGTGCAACAGGCCGCGGCCGAGAACCTCGGCCCTGCGCTTGGGAAGAACGAGGCAGAGCGGGATCGCCACGAGGGTGAAGAGCAGCCCGAACACGCCCCAGTAGGCGAAGGCGCCGAGCGCGGCGAGGGTTTCCAGCGGACACCACCACCACCTCCGACCCGCGACCGGTAGCGTCGAGGAATCATCGAGAACCTGCTCGTTGGTGGGTGGCACGTTTCAAACATACCGGGAGCCCCGTTGCGGGGCCAAGATTGAATTGCGCATCTTTTGCCATCGACCGGGCGGGACGCTGTCGCCGAGTCGGCTTGCCAAGGGGTCGATGCGTGACACTGATCCCTGCGTGTCCGCGCTTGATGATCTTCCCCATGGTCCGGAGTTCCGCTTCGTCGACGAGGTGGTCGAACTGGATCCCGGCCGGTCGGCGACCGGTCGTTACCGGGTGCGGGGGGACGAGGCGTTCCTGGCCGGGCATTTTCCCGGCCGGCCGCTGATGCCGGGAGTGATCCTGGTCGAGGCGATCGCGCAGCTCGGCGGGGTGGCGGCCCAGAGCGACCCGGAGCACGGCGCGATCGACGGGCTGCTGCTCACCGGCATTCGTGCGGCGAAAATCCTCGGAGCCGCCGAGCCGGGAGAGACGCTGGAGATCCGCGTCGAGGTCGAGGGCCGTCTCGGCGGGATGATCCAGATCAGTGGCGAGATCGAGTCCGCCGGGCGGAAGCTCGCCAGCGCCAAGGTGATGCTGAGCGGAACGGCGTAGCGCGCCGGGCGTGATCCGCCCGCTCAGGCGCGCCGCGGGTCGAAACGTCGCCGGAGTTCGGCCGTGGCGAGGTCCCAGCCGGTGGGATCGGTGAACCAGTGCCGGGGCAGTTCCCAGCCGGCCAGTTTTCCGGCGGCGGCCCCGCGGACGGCGGCGATGTCGGTGCCTGCGGGAACGAGCGCGGCCACCTCGTCGACCCTTTCCGGATCGCGGCTCGGGATGCCGAAGACGCGCACCCTTTCCAACAGCCCGGTGTCGAGCAGGATGGCCTCGACCCGTGCGGGGCCGATCTTGCGGCCGGCGACGTTGATGTGGCCTCCGGCGCTCGAGTCGAGGATGAGCCGATCCTCATCCAAATGGCCGACGTCGGGAGTGAGGAAACATCCGTCCCCGAGTTGCTCGTCGCTACGAGGAACATCGTAGCCCAGCGCGACGGCGTCGGATCGGACCAGAAACCGGCCGTCGTCGCCGACCTCGACCTCGACGCCCGGGAGGGGCGTGCCGAGGTCTCCCGCATCGGACCGCGGCTCCGGGTCGGGGTCCCATGAAATCCCTCCGCATTCCGAGGCACCGTAGAAGTTGTGAAGCTTGAGGCCGTGGCCATCCCAGGCGGCCCGTTCGAGATCGACGGGAAGCGGGGCGCCGGCCGAGACGGCCAGGCGGATCGGCGCGTTTTCCAGAATCCCCGACCGGAGCCATGCCCGCCACATCGATGGCACCGCCGGCACGACCACCGCTTCGTGGGCGGCCCACGCCTTGGCCACGACCGCGGGAAAGGGCACCTCGACGGTGCGCAGAGGAATGCCGTGAAGCAGCAGCGGCAGGATGACCGACGAATAGCCGTATGAGTGGGCGAGGGAGATCGTGGCGAGGTTCGGCAGCGCGGGATCGAGGCCCATGGCATCGACGATCCGGTCGGCATCCGCCGCGATCTGGGCGGCGGTGAAGCGAACCGTGCGCGGGCGCCCGTCCTTGCCCGGGGTGAGCTTCAGGTGGGCGACCTCCCGGGGGATGTCCGTCAGCGGCGGCGTCTCACTGGTGCTCCGCTCGACCGGCAGCACCGGCACGCCGTCGCGCCAGGCCTGGAGGGTCGCCACGGCGATCTCGACGGGTGAACCGCAGGCGATGACCGGTCCGTCCGCCGGGGGGCGCTCGGCGAGGATGCGGTTGATGTCGTGGAAACGGACGGACGAGCCGCCGTCGAGGATCGCGGGGCTCTCGGCGAATCGCTCAAGGGTTTCCTGCCAGCGGGTAAGCAGCATTTGACAAGGAGGTTGGCCGTTGTCTTGCTGCGCCTGCCGCCCGACCGCCAGCCCGAATTGCCCCTATCGTGGCCTACCGCGCCGATTCAAGCCCTGCCGAGAAGCACCGCCCGGTCGTGATCACCGGTGCCGGGATCGTGACTTCGATGGGCCGGGGCATGGCGGAGAATGCCGACGGTTTCCGCGCGGGACGGACCGCCTTCCGGGAGGTCGATCTTTTCGATGTGTCCCACCAGCGCACCAGGACCGCGGGACAGGCGCTCCTGCCGGAGCGACCGGCCGGCATCGGTGCGCGGGCATGGGAGCGGATGGACCGTGGCACCCGCCTCGCGACCTTCGCCGCCCGCGAGGCGCTGGAGGAGTCGGGCATCGCCGGGCGCATGCCGGTGATCATCGGCACGTCGGCCGGCGCGATGCCTCTCGGCGAGGCCTTCTTCCGGCATGCGATGGCCGGGGAAAGGCGGGGACAGTTCCGGCGGGTCGAGTGCTACCAGCCGCAGCGTCAGCTCACGGCGATGATGCGGGAACTCGGCGTTGCCGGTCCCCTGAGGATCATTTCGAATGCCTGCGCGTCGGGCGCCAACGCGATCGGCCACGCCTTCCACCTGGTGCGCGAGGGCAAGGCCGAGCGGGTGCTGGCCGGTGGCTACGACGGTCTCGCCCAGCTCGTGTTTTCCGGATTCGACTCGCTGCAGGCGCTGAGTCCCGGCGGCATTCCGCGGCCCTTCGACGCACGGCGCGACGGTCTGGCGATCGGCGAGGGGGCGGGATTCGTGGTGGTGGAAAGCCTCGATTCCGCCCGGGCGCGGGGCGCGAAGGTGCGGGCCGGCGTGCTCGGCTACGGCGCGGCGACCGACGTGCACCACCTGACCCAGCCGAACCCGGAAGGCGACGCGGCCCTGATCACGATGACCGCGGCCACACGGATGGCCGGACTGGACCCGGAGGACATCGACTACATCAATTCGCACGGCACCGGCACGCCGCTCAACGACGTGGCCGAGGCCGCGGCGGTCCGTCGCTGGGCCGGCAAATCCGTCGGAGGCGTGAAGCTCAGCTCGACCAAGTCCTCGATCGGCCACCTCCTCGGCGGTGCCGGTGCGGTGGAATCGGTGATCTGCCTGATGACCCTCGAAGGCCAGTGGCTGCCGGGCAGCCTGAACGTCCGCGAGGTGGATCCGGTCGTGGAGTTTGACCTCGTGCGCGAGCCGCGCGAGGCGGAGGTGCGCCACGTGCTGACCAATTCGTTCGGCTTCGGCGGGGCCAATGCGACCCTGGTCTTTGGAAAGGAGGTGCCGGCATGAGCCGCATCGTCGCCAGCGGGCTCGGCGCGGTGTCGTCCGCCGGGTGGGGAATCGACCCGCTGCTCGCGGCGATCGACGCCGGAGCGGTCCCCGCGCTTTCCGAATTCGAGCGCGCCACCACCGATGGCGGGATGATCCGCACCAAGGTGGCGCGGGTGCCGAAGCTCGAGGATCGTGCGCGGTTGCCGCGCGACCCGCGCCTGCGGCGGGCGAGCGCGGTGGGCAAGTTTGCCGCCGCGGCGGTGTATGAAGCGCTTGGGCCGGAGCGCTTCGAGGCGGTGCGATCCGGCCGGGTCCGGCTCGGCGTCGTCTGCACGATGATGAACGGCTGCGTGAACTACTCGAACCGCTTTTTCGGCGAGGTTCTCGCCGATCCCGCCACCGCCAGCCCGATCCTCTTTCCCGAGACCGTCTACAACGCGCCGTCGAGCCACCTCTCGGCGGTGACGCGGTGCAGCGCGCCGAACGACACGCTGGTGGGCGACGGCGCGGAATTCTTCACCGGGCTCGAACTCGCCGCCGAATGGCTGGAGCGCGGCGATTGCGACCTGTGCGCCGTCGTTTCCCCCGAGGAGGCCGACTGGCTGAGCGCCGAGGCGATGAACTACTACAGCCCTCGTATGATTCCGTCCGAGGGCGCCGGCGCGGTCGTGCTGGAGCTGGACGGCGACGGTCCGCGGCTCTTGGCGGTGCCGGATGCGGTGAACTACGCGGACGAGCCCGACCGTCCCGCCGCCCTGGACCGCGTCTGGAAGGACATGGGTGTCGATGACGATGGAAGCGTGCTGTGGGCCGACGGCCGGGTGGGCGTCGCGCGCTTCGACGCGGCGGAGAACTCCATCCCGTGGACGGGCCCGCGGTTTTCCCTGCGCACCGTGCTGGGCGAGTCGCTGGGGGCGTCCGCCAGCCTGCAGACGGTGGCGGCGCTCGCGAAACTCCGTCGCGGCGACGCCCGGAAGGCGGTGGTCACCGCCGTCGGGGGCAACGAGGGCGTCGGCGGGGCGCTTTGGAGTGCTTCGTAGGGCGGAGTGTGCTTTGCTCGGGCCCATGAGATGGATCCTTCCGCTGCTGGGATCGCAGGTGGCGGCCGTGACGGTCGATGACGACGCCTCGCTGCGCGCCGCGTTGGCGGCGGCGAGGCCCGGCGCGGAGATCGTCGTGAAGGCCGGCGACTACCGCGGCGGGATCCATGTGAAGGACCGGCCGGGAACGGCGGAACGCCCGATCGTGCTGCGGGCCGAGGGGAAGGTGACGCTGCGTGGCGGCGGCTCGACGGCGATCCAGTGGTCGGCCTGTCCGCATTGGACGGTGAAGGGTCTTGGGGCCGAGGGGTTCACGGGCAATGGATTCAACCTCGACGACGCGGGTCGCCGCGACCAACCGGTCGCCGGGGTGCGGCTCGAAGGATTGGTGGTGCGACGGACCGGTCCGCGGGGGAACCACGACGGAATCAAGATGTCGGGCTTGGTGGATTTCGTGGTGAAGGACTGTCTCATCGAGGGCTGGGGCGGGTCCGGGATCGACATGGTCGGCTGCCGGGACGGCGAAGTGGAGGGATGCGTGCTGCGCGGGCTCGACGGCCACGACCAGATGTCCGGCATCCAGATGAAGGGCGGGACGAGGAACGTCCGGGTGACGGGTTGCCGGTTCGAGGATGCCGGGTTGAGGGCGGTGAATCTCGGCGGCAGCACCGGTGAAGCGTACTTCCGCCCGTCGGTCACCCGCTTCGAGGCGACGGCGATCGAGATTTCCGACAACGTGTTCGTCGGCGGGCAGACGGCGGTGGCCTTCGTCACGGCGGACGGGGGAAAGATGCGCCACAATCTGATCCTGCGCCCGACGAAATGGGCGTTCCGGATTCTGCAGGAGCAGCCGGTGCCGGAGTTCGGCGCCTGCCGCGGCGGCGAGATTTCCCGGAATGTGATCGTGCTGCCCGAGGGAAACCGGGTCGCGGTGAATGTCGGCCCGCACACCGATCCGCAGAGTTTCGTCATCCGCGAGAACGCCTGGTTTCACGAAGGAGGCCGGCACCGGCCGGCACTGCCGGTCGAGGAGGACGACGGCATTCACGGGGTCGATCCCATGGTGCGCGACGGGCGGGTGACTTCCGCCCGGCTTCGCGATTTCGGACCGCGCTGAAGCCACCGGTCACTCCGTCCTTGGCAGGGTGCGCCGGATATCTAGGTTGCCGGGGTGCCGAGCGGACCCAAGGGCGATGTACTGAAGGTGATGTTCTACTTCGTGTGTACGCTGCTCCTTGGAGCGGCGTTCGCGCCGTGGCTCTACAATTTCGGGATGGGGATCGCCGAGGTGACCGCCGACAAGGAGACCAACGGCGTCATCGAGTGGCTGGGCAGGGCGGCGGAGCGGTCCCGGGACAATTTCCCCCGCTTCTTCGACCGCTCCGTGCTGCTGGCGGCGCTGCTTCTGCTGGGGCCGGTGCTGTTTTGGCTGAGGCTCGGCCGCGGCGGGCAGCGCTTCCGCGACACGCCGTGGTCGCTGCACCTGCCGGATTCGGTGGTCAGCGGCCGGGGCCAGCCGCTGCGGAAGAATCCGCATGGCTGGGCCGAGGCGTTCTTCGGGCTGGTCCTCGCGGGCGGGTTGCTCATGGTGTCCGGCTGGGTGTTGGTGAAGGCCGGCTTCTTCGTCTGGCGGGATGCCGCCGAATCGGCCCACGGGGTGCCGAATCCGGTCGTCGTCCCGATCGACTGGCTCGCCGCCGTGCGAAAGGCCGTGCCGTCGGCGGTGGTGGTGTCGGCGGTCGAGGAGATCCTCTTCCGCGGGGTGCTGCTCGGGGTTTTCCTCCGGGCGATGCGCCCCGCCATGGCGATCGCGCTGCTGTCGTTTCTCTTCGCCTTCGTCCACTTCCTCGAGCCGCCGGCCGGTGTCAGCGTGCCGGACCCGGAAGCCGCCGATGCGGGCTTCGTGCTGCTCGGCCACATCTTCTCGCGCTTCGCCGATCCGCTGTCGCTGGCGAACCGCTTCGCGGTGCTCTTCGGCGTCGGCGTGCTGCTGGGTGTCGCCCGCTACCGCACCGCGTCGCTGTGGCTGCCGATCGGCCTGCACGCCGGCTGGGTTCTCTGCCTGTCGGTGTTCAAGGCGGCGACCTGGCCGGTCTTCGGGCTCCCGGAATGGGCTCGGTGGCTGGTCGGCGGCAGCCTGGTGGAAGGATCGCTGCCGCTGGTGGTGGTGGTCATCACCGGCGTGGTGGTGGCGATGATGACCCGCCCGTCGCTGCCGCATGCGATCGATGATGCGGAGGCTTGAAACGGTCCTCGGGCGGGTCCTCGACCTCGTCTATCCGGGCGTCTGCCACCTGTGCGGCGATGGCCTGGCCGGGGGGCGCTGCCTTTGTGATGCCTGCGGCGACGGCCTGCCGCGGCTGCGTCCACCGTGTTGTCAAACCTGCGGCCAGGGCTTCGAGGGCCGGATCCAGGGGGACTTCTCGTGCCCGAACTGCCGCGACCAGAGCTTCGCCTTCGACTTCGCCCGGCCGGCCCTGTTCCGCTCGGACGGAGCGCTGCAGTTGATCCACGACCTGAAGTACGGCCGGCGGCTCGAACTCGCGCGGGAGCTGGCGGACCTGACCGTCCCGGCCTTTTCCGATCCGCGGCTGGCCGAGGCGCACGACGGTCGATGGCCGCTGGTGCCGGTGCCCCTGCACCGCCGGCGCTTCCACTGGCGCCAGTTCAACCAGTCCCTCGAGATCGCCCGTCCGCTCGGACGCCGTCTCGGTCTGCCGGTGCGGCCGATCCTGCGGCGGATCCGCCCGACGGTGACGCAGACCCGCCTCAGCCGCGCCCAGCGGCGGAAGAACCTGCGCGGCGCCTTCGAGGTGGTGCGCGGCGTGGAGGGCGGGGACGGCGCGGTGCTGGTCGACGACGTCTTCACCACCGGATCGACGGCCCACGAATGCGCGCGGGTGCTGCGCGGCGCGGGATTCCAAAAGGTGATTGTCGTCACCGTCATGCGTGGGTAGCCTCGGCCTCAGCCCGGTCGGGAAACCTCCCCCCACCCAAAGCGCATACCCATGGGAATCTTCGACAAGCCGAAGCTCCGGAAAAACAAGGTGAAGGACACGGTGCCGGAAGGCCTGTGGACGAAGTGCCCGGATTGCTCGGCGATGCTCCACCAGCTCGAGCTGCGCCAGCACCTTCAGACCTGCCATCACTGCGGCCACCACTTCCTGTTGGATTCCCACGACCGGATCGCGCTTGTCGCCGATCCCCAGAGCTTCGAGGAAACCGAAGGCGGCCTGATTTCCGCGAATCCGCTGGGCTTCCAGAACTACGCGGAGAAGACCAGCGGGCTGCGCGAGAAGACCGGCCTCAAGGACGCGGTGGTGACCGGGCGCGTGAGCATCGGCGGCAAGCCGGCGATGATCGCGGTGATGGATTTCAAGTTCTTCGCCGGATCGATGGGCTCGGTCGTCGGCGAGAAGATCACCCGGGCGATCGAGATGGCGATCAAGGAGAAGCGCGCGATGATCATCGTTTCCGCCTCCTCCGGCGCCCGCATGCAGGAGGGGATGCTGTCGCTGATGCAGATGGCCAAGACCTGCGGCGCGCTCGCCCGTCTGGCCGAGGCCGGCCTGCCCTACATTTCGGTGCTGACCCACCCGACCACCGGCGGCGTCACGGCGAGCTTCGCGACCATCGGCGACGTCAACCTCGCCGAGCCGAAGTGCATGATCGGCTTCGCCGGTCCGCGCGTGGTGAAGGAGACGACCCACCAGAACCTGCCGCCGGGGTTCCAGACGGCCGAGTTCATGCTCGAGCACGGGCTGGTCGATGCGATCGTCCCGCGCACGAAGCTGCGCGAGAAGCTGACGACCCTGCTCGGCTACATGATGGCCTGATCGAGTTTGCGCTCGGCTCCCGGCGACGGTAATCTTCACGCCATGACCGCGAAGGCTCAGGAGATCCTCAGGCAGGCCGAGCAGCTCGATTACGCCGAGTTGGAGATCCTGACGCGGCAGCTCAACGAGCGGCTTGACGCGGAGTATGAAAAGGAAGGCATCCGCATCGCGGAGGAGCGGATGGCGCAGGTGGAACGGGGTGAGGTCGAGATGCTTTCGTGGGATGAGTTCAAGGCTCGCGTCGATGAGCGTGTGAAGTGAGCGGCCCTCGTTTCCATCCCGCCGTTGCCCCCGAGCTTGCGGATGCGGTGCTCTGGTTTGAAGAACGCTCCCATCGGGTTGCCGCCCGTTTCCGGGATGAATTTGACGATCATGTGGCGCGCATCGTCGCCACGCCCGGGCTTGGCCATCCATGCGGGCGCTTCCGCCGGGTGAACCTCAAGCGCTATCCCTATCACGTGCTGTATGCGGTCAGTGCGACCGACGAGGTGTGGGTGCTGGTGTTGCGGCACGACGCTCGTCATCCGGACTACGGCATGGCTCGCACGATTCCCGAGGAATCATGAACTACCGCGAGGCCATCGACTGGCTGTTCTCGACGCAGATGTTCGGGATCAAGCTCGGCCTTGACGGGCCGCGGCGGCTGCTCAAGGAGTTCCTCGCCTTTCCCGCCCACACGACCCGCGTGCTGCACGTCGCCGGGACCAACGGCAAGGGTAGTACTTGCGCGATCGCCGAGTCGGTCGCGCGCGCCGGCGGCACCCGCACCGGGCTCTTCACTTCGCCGCACCTGATCGACTTCCGGGAAAGGATCCGCGTTTCCGGTGTCGAGATTCCCGAGGACGAGTGCGCGGCGATGCTGACCGAACTGCGCGCGATCTGCGAAAGGCTCGATCCCCACCCGACCTTCTTCGAGATCGCGCTGGCGGTGGCGATGCGGTGGTTCCGCGAGAGGGAGTGCGAGCTGGTCATCCTCGAGACCGGCATGGGTGGCAGGCTGGACGCCACCACGGCGGTGCCGGCCGACGTCTGCGCGATCACGCCGGTCGGCATGGACCACATGAAGTGGCTGGGCGACACGCTCGGGAAGATCGCCTTCGAGAAGGCGGGGATCTTCGTCGAGGGCAAGCCCGCGCTTTCGGCCCCGCAGCCCGACGAGGTGCGCCGGACGCTGGAGAAGGAGGCCAACGAGCGGCGAAGTCCGCTCACCTTCATCCGCGAGCCGCTGCGGGGCTATCCGTTGGGCCTGGCCGGCGGGCACCAGACGTGGAACGCGGCCCTGGCGCTGGAGTGTCTGAACGCGATCGGGCTGCCATTGAGCTATGAGACGGTCCACCACGGCCTCGAAACGGTCCGCTGGCCGGGGCGGTTCGAGGAGCTCGATCACGAAGGCCGGAAAGTGGTGCTCGACGCCGCGCACAATCCCGACGGGGTCCGCTCCCTGACCGCCACGTGGCGGGAGCGATTCGGCGAAAGAAAGGCGGCGCTCGTCTTCAGTGCGGTCGAGTCGAAGGACGTCGCGGGCATCGCCGGACCGCTGCGGGAGATCGTCTCGGAGGTACACCTCTGCCCGATCGACTCGCCGCGCGCGCTGCCGGTTTCCGAGTTGGAGTCGCATTTCGCCGGTGCGACCGGGCACCCCGATTTTCCGTCGGCGATGCGGGCGGCGCTCGATACCGGCGGCCCGGTGCTGGTGACCGGATCGCTTTTCCTCATCGGCGAGGCCAAGCAATGGCTGCAAGGCGGCGAGCGCATGGCGACCGCCCAGTGATCGCCGCTTGACGATCCGGTGACGCGTCGAAGGGTGCGCCATGAGCGACCCCATCCTGATCATCGGCGGCAATTCGGGCATCGGCCTGGCAACGGTGAAGAGACTTCAGTCGGACGGAAGGCCGTTGCTGGCGGCGCTTCGTAGCCCGCAGGCGCTGTCGGAGTTGGGAGTCGAAACGCTGGCGTTCGATGCGGATTCGGAGCCGCAGTGGGATCTTCCGGAGCAACTGGGCGGGCTCGTCTACTTTCCCGGAACGATTCAGTTGAAGCCCTTCCACCGGCTGAGCGACGACGACTTCCTGAGCGACCTGCAGACGAATCTCCTCGGAGCGGTCCGCGCGATCCGGACGGCGCTTCCCGCTCTCAAGGCTTCGGAGTCGGCGTCGATCGTGTTGTTCTCCACCGTCGCGGTGGCGCAAGGCATGCCGTTCCACGCCTCGATCGCCGCCGCGAAGGCCGCCGTCGAGGGCCTTGCCCGCTCGCTCGCCGCCGAACTCGCGCCGAAGATCCGGGTGAACGTGATCGCCCCGTCGCTGACCGACACGCCGCTGGCATCCGGACTTCTCGGCAACGACGCCAAGCGCGAGGCGTCGGAGAGACGGCATCCGCTCCAGACGGTGGGCCGTCCGGAGGATGTCGCCGACCTCGTCGCATTCCTCATGTCCGATCACTCGAAATTCATGACCGGCCAAGTGTTGCGACCCGATGGTGGACTTTCGAGCGTCCGGACGTTCTGAACCAGGCATCAATGGCGCGTCCGACAGACTCCGAGAGTCTCCTCTCCGATGCGGGATCATTTGTGGCTGCGACGGCGTCTGATCCTTGGTTGGATACGGGCGTGTCGGTGAAGATCACCAAGGTTGCCTGTCAGAGCTGTGGCGCGAATCTCGAGATCGAGGAGTCCGTTCGCTTTCTCACATGTCGCTATTGCGGCTCGCGTCTGGAAGTCTGTCACCAGCCGTCGGCGGTCTATACCAAGCTGCTGGAAAGGGTCGAACGCACCCAACGCTCGACCGAGCGCGAACTGCGGTTGATCCGCTTGGAGCGGAAACTGCAGCGTCTGGACGCACGCTGGAAATCCTTCGAAAAATCAGTCTCGACCCGCTCGAAAGACGGAACACTGGCACCACCGGGACCGGGCGACGCGATCATGATACGTGTCTTGACCGTCTTCATCGTGCTCATGCTGGCGGTCTGGGCATTGACGGATCTTCCAAACCTCACCCCCATCATCCTCGGGATGGTGGCCGGATTCACCGGATGGATGATCGCCTCCCATGCCAGCCGCCGGTATCGCGAGTTCGAGAGCCTGCGCATGCGATATGCCCGGCAGCGGGCCGCGGTGAGGGTGGAGATCGATCAACTGGAGCGCGAGATGGACTGAGTCCCTGGGTAGATTGTTACCGACGCTCAGGCCATCGCCGGGGCATTGTTGCACTTCTCCGGTTGACTTGACCGATCGGTCAACTAGGGGTCTCCGCATGTCCGCCGACGCTCCCGCCCGCATCCGCCTGCTTGAGGCGATGGTCGGTGCGATCTGGGAGCGCAGCTATGCCGCGACATCCGTGGATCGCATCTGCGAGCTGGCCGACGTGCGCAAGGGCAGCTTCTACCATTTCTTCAAGTCGAAGACGGCGCTCGCCGTGGCCGCGCTCGATCATCTTTGGGAAACCGAGAGTCGTCCGAATCTTGAGCGCGTTTTTCATCCATCGCTGCCTCCCCTGGTGAGGTTCGAGCGACTGATCGAGCACGGGCACCGGCGGACGCTCGAGGTGAGGGAGCGGTTCGGCCGCGTGCTCGGCTGCCCGTATTTCAACCTCGGCGCCGAAACCGCCGCGGCCGAACCCGAGCTGGCGGCGAAGGTCCGGGAGATCCTCGACGCCTTCCAGAAGTATCTCGAAACCGCGCTGAGGGAGGCGTGCGAGGCGGGTTTGATCGACCTCGATTCCCCGGAAAGCACGGCGACCTGTCTCTTTTCGATGCTCGAGGGGGCGTCCACCCAGGCGCGCATCCACGACGACCCGGAGCGGGTGCGTCATCTGGCCGATGCCTTTTCCCGCGTCATCGGCGCCGAACTCCGTCCCGATCTGGAATCCCCGATCCAAGCCTGATCCCCATGTCGAATTCCACATCCATGCGCGTCGCCCTTGGCTGGCTGGTGGTGCTCTTGATCGTCGCCGTCACCTCGTGGTTCGGCTGGAAGGCGCTGCGCGATGCCAAGCCCGAATCCGGAGGTGGCGGGGGAGGCGGCCGCCCACCGGCCGCGGTGATCGTGCGCCCGGCCGAGAAGCGCGACATGGTCGAGAAGCTCTCGGTCACCGGCACCCTGCGCTCCGTCCGCCGGGCCGAGGTCGCGGCCCGGGAGTCGGCCGCGGTGGACGCCCTGCTCGTGGACGAGGGGGATCTGGTGAAAAGCGGCGACGTGCTCGCGCGGCTCGATCCGCGGCGGCTGCAGGCGCAGATCCAGGAGGCGTCGGCGGACCTGACCTCGGCCCGGGCCGACCTGGCGCAGCGCGAGGCCGAGCGGGAGCGCGCCGTGCGCGACGAGGAGATGATGCGGGGCCTGTGGGAACAGCGGGCCGTCGCCGAGCGTGAATACCTCGACAGCCTGCGCGAGATGAAGGTGGCCGAGGCCCGCGTCAACGCCGCCGATGAAATGATCGAGGCCTCCCGGCAGCGGCTCGATCTGCTGGAGGTGCGCAAGGGTGACCTGGAGGTCCGCGCGCCCTTCGATGGACGCGTGGTCGCCCGGCACACCGAGGTCGGCGAGTGGCTCGGCGAGGGGTCGCCGGTGGTGACGCTGGTTTCCACCGGCGAGGCCGAGGCCTGGCTGCAGCTTCCGGAACGCAGCGCCGGACTGCTGCGCGCGACCTCGCCCGAGCGGGTTGAGCTACGGGTCGCGGGGATTTCGGAGACCCTGCACACCGACAGGCTGACGGTGATTCCCGAGATCGACGGCCGCTCGCGCAGGTTCACCGTGGTCGCCCACGTGCCGGATCCGGACAACCGCCTCACCGCCGGCTCGTCGGTCACCGCCAGCGTGCCGCTCGGCAACCCGGTCCCGCGGATCGTCGTGCCCAGCGATGCGATCCTCACCAGCTACGCCGGCTCCCACGTGTTCGTCCCCGACCGCTCGGGCGAGGGGCCGCCGGTGGCGAAACGGGTGGAGGTCGAGCTGCTCTTCGAGCGCTCCGGCGAAGCGGTGCTCGCCGAAGGCGCGCTGAAGGAGGGCGACGAGGTGATCGTCGAGGGCAACGAGCGCCTGATGGCCAAGGCCCCGATCGCCCCCGAGCCGTGGAAGGAGACCGCCGCCGAAGCCAGCCGATGAGATCACCGATCGACTTCCTGCTGAAGCAGCCGATCACGATCGCGGTCGGCACGATGCTCGCCATTTTCAGCGGCATCCTCGCGATCACGCGCGTGCCCGTGCGGATGACCCCCGAGGTGTCGTCGGTCGTGATCGCCGTGACGACCAACTGGGAGAACGCGTCGGCGGAGGAGATCGAGTCGGACATCATCGAGGAGCAGGAGCGGGTGCTCGGCGAGGTGACCGGGCTGGAGTCGATGATCAGCACCAGCGCCGCGGGGCAGGGAACGATCCGGCTGGAATTCGAGACCGGGACCGACATTTCGACCGCCGAGGACGAGGTCCTGCAGAAGCTCGACGAGGTGCCCGGCTACCCGGGCGGGGTCCTGCAGCCGGTGGTCGAGGACTACGACCCGGAGTCGGCCGACTACATCGCGTGGATCGGGCTTTTCTCCACCGACCCGGACTACGACCCCGGGCAGCTCTACGACTTCATGGACCGCAGCATGAAGCCGCGCTTCGAGCGCATCCCGGGCATCAGCCAGGTCGGCGTGCGGGGTGCCACGGCCTCGGAACTGCAGGTCGTGGTCGATCCCGAGGCGCTGGCCCAGCGGGGCATCACCTTCGCCCAGCTCCGGCAGGGAATCACCGCCGCCAACGCCAACTTCTCCGGCGGCAAGATCGAGATGGGCAAGCGCGACCACCGCCTGCGCGTGCCCGGGCGCTTCGAGACGCCCGAGGAGGCCGCCGAAATGATCATCTTCCGCGACGAGGCCGGCCCGGTCTATCTCGGCGACGTCGCGGAAATCCGGAACGGCTTCAAGGAGCCGACCTCGTGGGTGCGTTCCCGCGGCCAGCGGGCGGCGTTCTTCAACTTCCAGCTCCAGCGCGGCGCCAACCTGCTGGAGACGATGCGGATGCTGCTCGACGAGGTCGAGACGATGAATCAGCCGGGCAACCTGCTCGACCAGAAGTCGCGCCAGCTCGGCCTCGACGGGAAGCTCGAGCTGGTGCCGACCTACAACGCCTCGACCTACGTCGAGGACGCCTTCGTGCTCGTCCGCTCGAACCTGATCCTCGGCGGCGTGCTGGCGACGATCACGCTGCTCTTCTTCCTGCGCAGCGTGCGGGCCGTCGGCATCATCGCCATCGCGATTCCGGTTTCGATCATCGCCTCCTTCACAGTGCTGGTGATGCTCGGCCGCTCGATCAACATCATCTCGCTCGCCGGGCTCGCCTTCGCCGTCGGCATGGTCGTCGACAACGCGATCGTGGTGATCGAGAACATCCACCGCCATCTCGAGATGGGGAAATCGCCGCTCGCCGCCGCGCGCGACGGCACCGTCGAGGTCGGCGGCGCGGTGCTGGCCTCGACCCTGACCACGGTGGTCGTCTTCGCGCCCATCCTGCTGATCGAAGAGCAGGCGGGGCAGCTTTTCCGCGACATCGCGCTGGCGCTGATGGCTGCGGTCAGCCTGTCGTTCATCGTCAGCCTCACCCTGATTCCGGTGGCCTCGGGGAAATGGCTCACGCCTCACGAGACCGGCGACGGGCCGACGATGTTCGACCGCGTCTTCGGCTCGCGCTTCTTCAAGATCCTCGGCGCGCCCTTCCGGCCGCTGGCGATTCTCTTCGAGCGCATGCCGGACTTCGCGGCGCGGGCCGTCACGACCGGCACCGCGACCTGGCCGCGGCGGCTGGTCATCATCCTCGCCTTCACCGTCGTCACCGTCGTCGGCACCCGCATCCTGCTGCCGCCGCTCGACTACCTGCCGCAGGGGAACCGCAACCTCGTCTTCGGGCTCCTGTTTCCGCCGCCGACCTACAACCTCGAGAAGCTCTCCGAGATGGGCGAGAAGATCGAGGAGCGCATCAAGCCGCTGTGGGACGCCACGCCGGACAAGTACGGCGTCGAAACCCGGCTCAACGGCGGCAACGCCGAGGCGGAGGACCACCGCGAGCCGGTGCCGCTGCGCGACGGCTCGGGCGGGACCGTGATTCCGCCGCCGCTCGACAACTACTTCCTCGTGTCCTTCGAGGGCCGGATGTTCCACGGCGGGATTTCAGCGGACAAGAAACGCGTCGCCGACCTCATTCCCGCCTTCCAGCAGGCGACCGGCGGCATGCCGGACACCTTCGCCATCGCCCTGCAGATGCCGCTTTTCCGCATCGGCGGATCGACCGGCGGCGCGGTGCAGATCGACTTCAGCGGGCGCGATCTCGACCGCGTCTCGCAGGCGGCCGGCGCGACGATGGGCGCGCTCTACGGCGCCATGCCTCCCGGCACGAACATCACGCCGGCCCCTCCGAACTTCGCCCTGCCGCTCGACGAACTGCGGATCGAGCCCGACGACACGCGCCTGCGCGAGCTCGGCCTCACCCGTACCGACCTCGGCCTCGCGATCCAGGCCGGGGGCGACGGCATCGTGCTTTTCCGCGACTACGAGCAGAACGGCGAGCTGAAGGACATCAAGATCCTCACCGAGCGCGGCGAGGAGGAACAGCCGCTCGACAAGCTGCTCGACCTGCCGCTGGCCTCGCCGGAGGGCGACATCGTCGACCTGCGCTCGGTTGCGCACCTTGAGCGCGTGCGCGGACCCGACCAGATCCGTCACGTCGACCGCCAGCGGGCCGTCACCCTGGAGCTCGAGCCGCCCACCGGTCAGCCGCTCGAAACGGTGATCGACCGGGTCAACGGGGTCATCGACGGATTGCGTGCCGACGGCACCATCCCGCCCGACGTCGGCGTCGGTCTGGCGGGTTCCGCCGGCAAGCTCGCCGAGATCCGCAACTCGCTGCTCGGCGACGGGACGATCAAGGGCACCGTCGCCAGCAGCCTGTTCATGGCCTTCCTCGTGATCTACCTGCTGATGGTCATCCTCTTCCAGAGCTGGAGCTATCCGCTGGTCATCATGCTCAGCGTGCCGCTGGCGACCTTCGGCGGCTTCCTCGGCCTGGCCGCGGTCCACCACTGGAGCAAGCTCGACCGCTACATGCCGGTGCAGAACCTCGACATGCTGACCATCCTCGGCTTCGTGATCCTCGCCGGGGTGGTGGTGAACAACGCCATCCTGATCGTCCACCAGGCGCTGAACTTCATGCGCGACGGCGAGCTGGCGCCGCAGGAGGCGGTGGTGGAAAGCGTGCGCTCGCGGGTGCGGCCGATCCTGATGTCCACCCTGACCTCCGTCGGCGGGATGCTGCCGCTGGTGCTGATGCCCGGCGCCGGTTCGGAGCTCTACCGCGGGCTCGGCGCGGTGGTCGTCGGCGGTCTCTCGGTGAGCACGGTATTTACGATGGTTCTCGTACCAACGGTCCTCAGCTCGATCTTCGCCCTCAAGCCCTCGACTTCCTCATGAACCGGACCCGTTTCATCGCCACGGGCGCCGCCGTGCTGGTCTCCGCCTGCGCGGTCGGCCCGGACTACGAGGCCCCGACTCCGGAACTCGAGGCGGCCTTCAAGAACGCCGGCTTCTCGGAACCCGCGCCCGAGGGGTCGTGGTGGGGGATGTTCGGCGACGCGGAGCTGAGCCGCTACATCCGCCTCGCCGAGTCCGACGGCCCGACCGCCCGCGCGCCGCTGGCGCGCCACGACGAGGCCCGGCCCGCGCTCGGTCTGGACTCGGCCCACGCCTGGCCGGCCGTCACGGCCGACGCCTTCGGGCGCCGCCAGCAGGACAGCGGCAACTCGAACTTCTCGGCCGGCATCTACAACGACTACCGGGCGGCGCTGAACCTTTCCTGGGAGATCGACCTTTGGGGAAGGGTGCGGCGCAAGATCGGGGCCGCGGTCGCCGAGACCGAGGCGGCGGGCTACGACTACCGCGGGGCGCTGCTGTCACTGCGCGGCGAGGTGGCGAGGACCTACCTGTCGCTCCGTTTCATCGATGCCGAGATCGCGCTGCTGGAGGAAACCGAAAAGCTGCGGGCCGAGGCGCGGCGATTGATGAAGGCGCGCTTCGACGGCGGGGCGAGCAGCCGCATCGACTACGAGCGCTCGGTCACCGAGCACGAGAGCGTGCGCTCGGAGATCGAGCAGCTCCGCGTGCAGCGCGGGCAGTTCGAGAACGCCCTGGCTGCGCTGGTCGGCCGCAGTGCGTCCGGCTTCACGGTCGCGTCCTCTTCGGCGCGTCCGCGGACCCCGTCGCCGCCATCGGCCGTGCCGTCCGATCTGCTGCGCCGGCGTCCGGACATCGCGGCCGCCGAGCGCCGGCTGGCCGCCGCCAGTGACCGCATCGGCCTCGCCATCGCCAGCTACCTGCCGCGGCTTTCGCTCACCGGCGAGGGAGGTTTCCGCTCGCTGAGCACCAGCGATCTCTTCAATTCCGGCTCGAGGCTCTGGTCGCTGGGGCCGGAACTGGACATCCCCATCTTCCAGGGCGGCCGGGCCTTCGCCGACAAGGACCGAGCCGAGGCGGCCTACCGCGGGGCGCTCGAGAACTACCGCGAGACGCTGCTCAAGGCGGTCCGCGAGACCGAGGACGCGCTGGTCGAGGGACGCCGGCTCGGCTCCGCCTCGGCTTCCCGCCAACGTGGGGCGAAGAGCGCCCGCACCGCCGCCTCGCTGGTCCGCCAGCGCTACGAGGGCGGCGCGACGGACTACTTCGAGGTCGTCGAGTCGGAGCGCACCGCGCTGGCCGAGCAGCGGGCCGCCCTGGCCATCGACCGCGCCCGGGTCCTCGCCGCGACCCGCCTGATCCAGTCGCTCGGCGGCGGGTGGACACGTTAGCCCGAACTTCTCGCGGGACGTGAGAAGTTCGCCCGTAGGGCCGACTTCGTCGGGGCGAGCCCGAAAAGCCCTTCATTGAGCTGTTCGCCCGGTCTGAAAGTCGAAGGTCTGAAAGTCCAAGGCCCGAAGTGCTAAGCGGGCTGTGGATCTGGAAGCGTTCTTCCTCCGTCACCATCGCCCGCCCGAGTTCACGATCCGGCTCCGGGAGGCGATCAATCTCTACCGTGACGACCGGGAGCGTGACGGCATCCGGCCGCGGTCGGTGAAAGCGATCCTCAGCGTGCCCAAGAACCTCGACCATCTCGCGAAACGGGTGAGGACTCACTTCAAGCTCAGTCACGACGAGGTCCGGCACTCGTTCATCTCCTACCACGTGGCGCTCCACCGGAGCGTCGGTGACGCCTCTCTCCAGGCGGAAAACTCCGAGTCGGTCGTCCGTGACCACTACCTCAACCTCTGTCCCCGCGAGGATGGGGAAGCGTTTCTCGGGATCGGCCCTGTCGGCTTTCAGGCTCCGAACCAAAGTGCCGGGGAGTCGGACCACGCGCCGTCACACCTCCGTGTCGTTGCAGCGGGTTGAGGGGCGGTCTCCAGTGTGATCCGGAGCGCCCCCGAGGGATCGAAAATCTCCTTTAGTTTCGGCGACTACTTTTAAAGAAAAACGCCGTTTCCTTTAAAAGCGTCTCGACCATCGAAAGCCGGCTTTCCATCCTCCACCGGGCCTCGAAGGCCCCGAAACCCGACTCTCAGCCATGCAACGCGGTCTCGCCGGTCACTACGTCCCCATTTCCTCCACCGGGGAAAAGGCCCGCGCCTTCGTCCCGGCTCCACTCCCGCCCGATCCGCCGCTGGAGATCGATGGCGCGCTCGGCACCCTGCTCGATGCCGCCTCGACCGCCCTCGGGCGCCTCGACGGGATCTCGTCGCTCCTGCCCGACCCCCGGCTCTTCCTCTACACCTACGTTCGGAAGGAAGCCGTGCTCTCCTCGCAGATCGAGGGCACCCAGTCTTCCCTGTCCGACCTCCTCCGGCACGAGGTCGATGGCGCGCCCACCGGCCTGCTCGACGATGTCACGGAGGTTTCCTGCTACGTCGATGCCATGGAGCACGGCCTGCGCCTCATCGCCGAGGGCCAGCCGCTTTCCCTGCGCCTCATCCGCGAAATCCACGCCCGCCTCCTGTCCCACGGACGCGGCTCGACCAAGCAGCCCGGCGAGTTCAAGCGTTCACAGAACTGGATCGGCGGTTCTCGTCCAGGCACGGCTCGCTTCGTACCCACGCCTCCCGACCAGACCCTCGAAGCCATGGGCGCGCTGGAGAAGTTCCTTCACAACGACCCCGTCACCACCCGACCCCTGCTCAAGGCCGCACTCGCGCACGTCCAGTTCGAGACCATCCACCCCTTCCTCGACGGCAACGGCCGTCTCGGTCGCCTGCTCATCACCTTCATCCTCTGCGCCGAGAAGGTCCTGAGTCAGCCGCTCCTCTACCTCTCCCTCCACTTCAAGCAGAACCGCGACACCTACTACGACCTCCTCCAGGAGGTCCGCCTCACCGGCGATTGGGAAAAGTGGCTGGAGTTCTTCCTCACCGGCGTCATCGAGACATCCAACGAAGCCGTCACCAACGCCCGCCGGCTGCTCGATCTCTTCCAGCAGGACCGCGTGCGTCTTCAGAACGAACCGGCCTCGGTCCTGCGGCTGCACGAGGCCTTCCAGTTTCACCCGCTGCTTTCCTCCCGCAGTGCCGTCGATCTCATCAACGCCACGGCGCCGACGGTCAACAGCGGCTTCAAGAAGCTCGAATCCCTCGGCATCGTCCACGAACTCACCGGGGGCAACTACGGCCGCCTCTACGCCTACACCGCCTACCTCGACATCCTCAACGAGGGCGGCGAGCCGCTTTGAAGCCTGATCAGGATGCCTGGTAGATTATAAGAGATTAGAACGCGGAAATCCTTGCTTCAGCACTTTCAAAGCCGCGCGAAAACGGCTCAAATCCTCCAACGCAATGAAGTTCCAAGACGCCATCCGCCAAGCTTCGACCAAGACCGACCTTAAGCGTTTTGCTTCGGCCTACGTCATCGACCATCGCAATCTCAAAGACGAAGAGCTAATGCCGGCGCTAGACAAGGTAGCGCCCCAATATTTCCACCTCCCCAACGTCGCAAAGGCTCTTCACGAATGCCGCTTTGGACCGCAGCGCGATCTGCGGTTGATCACCGATGTGCTACTGCGAGAGGTTTTGTTGGAGGCTGACGATCATCAGATGGAGCGGGGAGACGCAGAAGACGAGGTGCTTCGCTACGAGCAATCAATTGTCGATGCGGCGAACGAAGAGCCCGAGAAGCTAAAAGGGGATAGGGCCCGAGCTATGGACCTGCTGGGATTCCTGCTTGAGGTTGCGTGGGACAAGGACGACGACATTACCCCAGACGAGAAGAACCTGATCGAGAAGGCAAGGGAGCGTCTCGGCATTACAGACAGGGAGCGTCGCATTCTGGAGGCTCGTATCGGCAAGTTTCCAAGGCCGGGTAATGCGATCCACACGCGCGGCGAAGTCAATGACGCTCGCCGACAGTTGCAGGGGAGGGGGCTTGTCCCCACGGTGCGCGGGGGGGACGGAGCTGATTATGACGTGATTCCGGAGGAAATCTCTGCATGCTTGCGAGAGCTCTACGGAGTCGGACTTCGAAGGTATGGCTATGAGCAGATGCTCCACGACAAACGCGTACGCTCGAAGGATTATTATCGGGAGGTGCTGGGCAAGGTAGGCTACGAAGCAGATCCGTACGCAAACCTTGATGCACTACGCTCCGAGATTATCAGCAGGGTAGATCCCCACGTTGTGTTGGGAGGCCTGTCTCCAAAGGACGGGCTTCCCATCGACAAGCTTCGTGAGTGGTGCTCCGATCTTTCCCTGGTGGTCTCGGGCACCAAATCCGACGTGATCGAGCGGATCATAGGCTGCTACGATGCTCTGCTTACACGACCGCCAGACGGAGAGGTTGATGAGAGAGCAGTCTGGTTTGAGCATTTCGAGGCTCTGGCCAGAAGGGACACTGCGTTCTTTCGTGCTCAGCAGATGATCACCAAAGACATCGAGGTTGAGCGTCGCTTTGAGGATGCCACCAACTATTTGTTTGAGACCTTCTTGGGTCACAAGCCGCTAAAGCTCGCTGGGACGAACCATGCTGATGGGGCGTTGTCATATGGTGATGCGGTAGTTCTTTGGGACAACAAATCGGCGGAATCCCCGGTCCACCTTCCCAGCCATCTTGCTCAGTTTGAGGGCTATATTGTGGCGTCTGACCGCCGGGTAGCGGGTTTTCTCGTGATCGCTCCCGAGTTCACTGAAGCGTCAGCGGCGGCAGCTCTGGAGGTATTCGCCACAAAAGGAGTCATCGTCACTCTGATGCCTGCGGGAGCGCTAAAGGAGTTGGCCCTTGCTTGGGGGGAGCGACATGGCGACAAGCATTCCACACTCCCCCTTGGCTTCCTGCTCCAGCAAGGGATGTTCAATCCTACCTTGGTGAAGATCTAGTCGCAGACAGCGGAGGCAATGTTCTGCCCAAAGCAATTATTCGCCGTCCGGCTGTGGTTTCACGGCTCCAAGAAAGAGCGAAGGCCCGGCTCTTTCGAGCCGGGCCTTCATTGGTGGCGGGGAGCGGATTTGAACCGCTGACCTTCAGGTTATGAGCCTGACGAGCTACCTGGCTGCTCCACCCCGCGATTTTGTTGGTGCTGCGGACTCCCGGTTGAACCTATGATCCCGCGGCTGCGGGATTATGAGCTGGCAGGTTTCCCTGGCTGCTCCACCCCGCGATTTTGTGATTTCGCTCCCTCGGGAGCGGGGCGGGAGACTACGACGAACGGTTGCGGTTTCAAGACCTTTTTCGGCCATTTTGCCGCTCGGTGGTGCGACACGAACGCGCGTGGAACCTTGATGCCGTTTCGACATGTTCTTGGACCAGGATGGATGGGATGGATAGGATTCACTTCTCGGCTGATGTGAGCACGGCGGGTGGCCGGGGAATCTCGCGTGGGATGGGGTGAGCACCAATTGATCCCATCCATCATGGTTCCACACCTCGAGCGCCTCGGAGGCCGTGTTTGCCGGGGGGATCGCTGCTTTCGATGGAGGCTGTGTTCACGCCCTTTTCCCACGCGCTTCATCGAGGACCCGCATCGCGGCGCCCACGCTCGATCATGCGAGTGAAGATGATCCTGCCGGCGCTGACCGAGGCGCGGAGTCCGTTGTTCCGGCCGATCAAGTACTCGCTCTTCCCTCCGCTGGGGCTGGCGACGCTGGCGGCCTACCTTTCTACGGACGACGAGATCATGCTGCAGGACGAACACGTCGAGCGGCTCGACCTCGACGACGATCCGGAACTGGTGGTGATCCAGGTCTACATCACCAACGCCTCGCGGGCGTATCGCCATGCGGATCACTATCGCCGGCGCGGTGCGCATGTGTGCCTGGGCGGGCTGCACGTGACCTCGCTTCCGGACGAGGCGGCGGGGCATGCGGACACGATCTTTCTCGGCCCGGGGGAGGACACGTGGCCGGAGTTCCTGCGGGACTTCCGGGCGGGCCGACCGAAGGCCCGCTATGTGGCGCCGGTGCATCGCACGCTGGAGGGGCTGCCGCCGATCCGGCGGGATCTGATCAAGCGTCACCTCTACCTGGTGCCGAACTCGCTGGTGGTGTCGCGCGGCTGCCCTCACCGCTGCGATTTCTGCTACAAGGAGGCGTTCTTTGAGGGCGGGCGTTCGTTCTACGTGCAGAAGGTCGATGACGCGCTGGCGGAGATCGAGCGGCTGCCGGGAAAGCACCTGTATTTCCTCGATGACCACCTGTTCGGCGACCGGCGTTTCGCGAGCATGCTTTTCGATGGCATGAAGAGATCGGAAGAGCGTCGTGTAGGGAAAGAGTGTAGATCTCGGGCTAAGCCGGTGCAGGCGGGTTTGCGGTCGCTGTTCGTCGGCTTCGAGAATCTCGATGCGAACAACCTGCGCGAGCACGCGAAGGTGCAGAACCTCGGGCGCGACTACGGGGCGGCGATCCGGCGGCTGCACGAGCACGGGGTGATGGTGAACGGGTCGTTCGTCTTCGGGATGGACGAGGACGGGCCGGATGTCTTTTCGAAGACGGTCGATTGGGCGGTGGGGCAGGGGATTGAGACGGCGACCTTTCACGTGATGACGCCGTATCCCTCGACCGGGCTGTTTCACCGGATCGAGAAGGAGGGGCGGTTGAAGCATCGGGACTGGGACCTCTACGACACGCGCCACGCGGTGTTCGAGCCGGCGCGAATGAGCGGGGAGGTGCTGGAGCGCGGCTACTGGCGGGCGTACCGGGACTTCTATTCGTGGCGGAACCTCTTCGCCGGGGCCTCGACGAAGTCGTCGCTGGCGCCGGCGGTGAGGCATTTCGCCTATGCGGCCGGGTGGAAGAAGTGCGAGCCGCTGTGGCACCTGCTGATCCGCTTCCACCAGGTGGCGCGGGGGCTGCCGATGCTGGAGCGGGTGCTGGGGGGCGGAGCGAGAATGGGAGCGGGGACGACCCGGAGATCCGGCGCGAAGGGTCGTGAGAACAATGCCCCGGGCGTCGAGCCCGGGGAGATGGCGGTCGATCGTCCGGCGGCCTGAAGGGGCCGCGAGGAACCTCCGCACCACTCATACGAGTTCCAAGAAACAACCTGACGCTTCGGAGCGCGTGGAGTTGTTGAACCGCCAAGACGCCAAGACGCAAAGGCCCGACCGGTGCAGGTTTCCAAAGTCCCCTTCTTTGCGCCTTGGCGTCTTGGCGGTTCAATCACCCGGTCAAACCGTCAGGCCAATTCAAAGAGATGGTATCAATCCTTCTTGCGACCTTTCAGGTCGCGGTGGCCCTTCCTGACTCTTTCCCGGGGCCGATGGCCCCGGGCTCTGTTCTGATGACCCTTCGGGCCATTGGAGCTGATGCCTGGGCCCAAGCCGATGGCCCTCCGGTGTCCTGATCGCGTGGGGGCGGCGTCTGGGATCAGGCTCTGTCGCTCGCCAGCGCGTCCATGATGTAGCGCGAGGGGCGGAAGTTCTCGATGATGACTTCCTGCGCGCCGTCGCGGTTCATTCGCACTTCCTTGACGTTGAAGTTCGGCGTCTTGTGCGGGGCGAAGAGAATGTCGTCGTGGGTCGAGTTCTCGTGCTTCTTGAACATCTCGGGGACGATGTCGCCGCCGAGGTGGTCGTCGCGGCCGGTGGCCAGGTGGCAGGTGCCGAGGACCTTCTCGTCCTGGATGTCCGCGCCGGACACCGGCAGCACCTGGGTGCCGAAACCGAGTTCGCCGAGGGTGCCGGTCATGGGATCGTCGGCGAGCCGCGCGTTGTGCGCGTCGATGGTCGCCTGATCGCCTTCGATGAGTTCCGACTTGATGATGTTGCGGTTTTCGACGGTGAGCACACCGAGGGTGCCGTCCTCGTACTTCATCGGGAAGTGACCTCTGGCGTCGGTGGGCACGAAATAGACCTCGCCGGCGGGCAGGTTGGCGACATCGGGCTTCTCGCCCTTGCACAGGCCGTGGGATTTCTGCGCTTCCTGTTTTTCGAGGCCGAGCCAGGCGGTGAGGATGCGGCCGTCCTCGAGTTCGAAGTCGATCTCGACGCTGTCGGCCCGGGTCATCGCGAGCCGGATCCGCTCGGCGTCGGCGGAGACCTCGTCGTAGTTCACCGCGAGGCCGGAGTTGAGGATGATGTCGTTGAGCCCGTGCAGGGTGGCACCGCGGAAGCCGAACTCCTTGCACTTGGCGGTGAGCGGGGCGGTGGCCGACCAGGTCGAAATGCAGAGGACGATGTCGTAGTTCGGATAGATGTCGCGGTCGAGCGAGAGCTGGTTGCCGTCGGTGTCCCAGACCTCGTCCTGCATGTCGAGGTTCGAGCCGTGGGTGGTGCGGTAGGCATACATCTCGCCGCCGTCCATGCCGAGGGCCTTCATGGCGCCGTTGTGGAGCGCTTTGTAGAAGGCCTCGTGGGCCTTCTTCTGGACTGGAAATCCGTCCTGCCGGAGGAAGGCGAAGTCCTTGATGAGTCCGGCGGGTTCGTCGAAGTCGGTGAGGATGCAGACGCGGCAGCCCTTGGTGGGCTCGAAGACGGTGCCGAGGAGCGTGACGACGTCGAAGGGCGGGAACTGACGGTTCTCGGGATGGAGCAGGATTTCCTCGGAGAGATAGTCAGGCAGGGAAGCAGCGGCGCTGGACATAACGCCCAAGGCTAGGAGTGGCCGGACACCGCGCAAGAGAAGTTTTTCGGGCTGTGGGTGGCGCGATCCGATGGATGGCGAGCGGCGGGCGATCCGATGGATCGCTGGCATGCCGGGGACGAAGCATCGCTTCGTCGATCGGGCTCGCGAAGCATCGCTTCGCGCCACGTCAGAGCCTGTCCGCCGCCTCGCGGAGGAGCTGCTCGGTCGTTTCCCAGTCGATGCACTTGTCGGTGATCGACTGGCCGCGGACGAGCTGGTCGAGCGGCTGGGGAAAGGACTGGTTGCCGGCGACGAGGTTGCTTTCGAGCATGGCGCCGATGATCGAGGTGTCGCCCGCGGCGCGCTGATCGACGATCTCGCGGAAGACGCCGGGCATGCGGGCGTGGTCCTTGCCGCAGTTGGCGTGGGAGGCGTCGATGAGGATGGCCGGCGGCAGCTTGGCGGCCTCGAGCGCCTCGCGGGTGGCGCGCACGCTGTCGGGGTCGTGGTTCGGACCGCCCCGGCCGCCGCGGAGGATGACGTGGCAGTTCGGATTGCCGGTGGTGGTCACCGCCGAGGCGACGCCCTGTTCGGAGACGCCGAGAAAGGTCTGCTCGCGGCCGGCGGCCTTGACCGCGTTGATGGCGGCCTCGAGGTCGCCGGAGATCGTGTTCTTGAAGCCGACCGGCATCGACAGGCCGGAGGCCATCTGGCGGTGGGTCTGGCTTTCCGCCGTGCGGGCGCCGATGGCGGACCAGCAGATCAGGTCGGCGATGAACTGCGGGGTGATCGGGTCGAGCAGCTCGGTGGCGGTCGGCAGGCCGAGGTCGATGACCTGGCGCAGGAACTTTCGCGCGACGCGCAGGCCCTCCGGGATGTTGTCGGAGCCGTCGAGTTCGGGGTCCATGATGAGTCCCTTCCAACCGACCGTGGTGCGCGGTTTTTCAAAGTAGACGCGCATGACGATGAAGAGCTTGTCCTTGAGCCGCTCGGAGAGCGAGGCGAGCCGACGGGCGTATTCGAGGCCGGCGTCGGTGTCGTGGATCGAGCAGGGGCCGACGATGACGAGGAAGCGCGAGTCGTCACCGAAGAGGATCGAGCCGATCGCATCGCGGGACGCGGCGACGAACCCGGCCTGCGCGTCGGAGCGCGGGATTTCCGAGGTCAGCAGCGCCGGGGCCGGCAGCGGGATGTTGCGGGCGACGTGGAGGTCGGTGACGCGCGAAGTCATGGGCGCAGCGTAGGGCGACGGACTTCCCGGGCAAAAGGGCCAAGTTCCGGAATGACTGTCACCCGACCTTCTCCCACGGACCGGTGATGGCGACGGTGTGGCCCAGGCCCTGGAGGTTGGCGAAGAGCCACTTGCCGTCCGGTGAGAAGCACGAGCCCGCGAATTCGCTCTGGTTCTTCGCGTTGCGGGCGATGGTGAAGACCTTGCCGTCGGCCGTGACGCCGCGCAGGTGGGTGTGACGGGCGAAGGACGGATCGATGAGGTCCTCGCAGATGACGAGGCCGCCCCAGGGGGCCGGGCAGAGGTTGTCGCCGTTGGTCAGCAGGTCGTCCTCGGTGGACTGCATGAAAAGTTCGATGGTGTCGGGCTTCTCGGCGGAGCCGGAGGGGCGCAGCCGGAAGAGCTGGCCGCGGCGGGCCGGGCCGCCGTCGGTGCAGCAGATGAAGATGCCGTCGTCGGTGAAATGGATCCCCTCGCCGCGGGCGAAGCGCGCCGCGCCGGCCTCGAAGCCGCGGAAGCGCAGGTCGTCGAGCGGCGCATCGACGTCATCAAGGTCGATCCATGTGGCGGTCAGGCTCGCGCCTTCGACCGGCCACTTGGCCTCCGGGTCGTAGTTGCGCAGGTCGGCCTTGGGGCGGTCCTCGATCGCGAGGGCCTGGAGCCGCCCGGCGGTGAGGTCGTTCTTCTTCGTCGGGATGAAACGGTAGAGCAACCCGTCGGTGCGGTCCTCGGTGAGGTAGAGGATGCCGGTGGCGGGATCGAGCGCGACGGCCTCGTGGCGGTAGCGCCCGAGCGCCTTGAGCGGAACCGGCTTCTGCAGGCCGGGCTCGGCGGTGGCCTTGACCTCGAAGCACCAGCCGTGCCGGCGGCCGCGCGCCGTGAGCAGGTCCTCGGGTTCCTCGCAGGTGATCCACGAACCCCACGGCATCGGTCCGCCGGCGCAGTTGCGGTCGGTGCCGGTCAGTGAGATGAACTGGCGGACCACCTCTCCCTTCTCCGGATCGAAGACGATATTGGTCGTGCCGCCGAGGTGCGGCTGCCTGCCTGCCTCACCGGGGTCGTAGCTGAGGTCCGGATCGATTTCCTTGGGCAGCCGGAGGTTGTTTTCGAAGGGCCCCTGGCCGGTCATCGCCAGCGCCAGCTCGTGATTGCAGCCGAGGACCACCTTGCCCTCGGGTCCGGGAAAAGCGGCCATGCCGTCCGGCTTGCCGGGGACCTTGAAGCCGTCGGCCATCCGGTCGCCGAGCTTGGAGAGGACGCGGTAGGAAAACCCGTCGGGCAGATCGAGCAGGCCGTCGGGGTCCGCTCGGAGGGCGCCCAGGGGATCGATCGATCGCTGCGACGTCGCGGCGTGGCTGTAGCGCTGGAGTCCGAGGAAGGCGAGACCCGAGGTGGCGAGGAAATTTCGGCGGGTGATCATGGCGATGCGACTTCGATCATCGATCCGCAGGCTTGCGGGTCAAGCGGTGCTGCGGGTCACACGCGACACAGGGACCGGGAGTTCCGGGTCACGATGGAGGTTTGACACGCCCTGCGGCGCGGTGTTGTTTCTGTTTCAGCAAAATCCAAGCCGCCGAATGAGCGATCCCGAAAACACCGACCCTCCGTCAAAGCAGACCTCCAGCGTTCCGCTGAAGAAGGAAACCGTCCGCGTGACCCTGAAGGCCGCGGACGCGCCGAAAGCCTCGCCCACCGGAGCCCCGCCGGCCCCGGCCGCGCCGAAGCCGACGGTGGGTCCGAAGCCGCCGACGCCCACCGCGCCGAAGCCGCCGACCGCGACCGCTCCGGTCAGCGTTCCGCAGGCCCCGAGCGCTCCCGGCGCGCCGAAGCCTCCGGCTCCGGCCCCGACGATCCAGCTCAAGACCGCCCAGGGCGGCTCCGGTGCCCCGGCACCGATGCCCACCATCAAGCTCAATACCGGCGGGGCGGCCACGCAGCCTGGCGCGCCGGCCGGGACGAAGCCTCCGTCGCCGGGTCCGACCGTCGCTCTTCCCAAGGCGACCGTGCAGCTCAATCCTCCGACCCAGCCGATCGGATCCCAGGGTCCGGCCGCGTCGCAGATGGCGACGATGCGCGTCAGCGAACAGGAGGAATCGGGTGGAAACGGCACCGCCAACGTCCTCTCGATCCTCGGGTTCGTCGGAGCCGCAGCGGTGATCGCCATCCAGCTCATGACCGCCGCCGTCCGGCTCGGCACCGATACCGATGGCGAGGCGCCACCCATCGAATGGGGGAACCTTTTCTGATCCACTATCATGGTCGCACCCATCATCACCTTTGTAGTCGCCGCCGGCGTGGGTTTCCTCGCCTGGAAGACGAGCACCATCGAGCCCTACCTCCCCGAAGACATTCCGCCCCCACCCGCCGACACGGCACCCGCCGATCCGGAGCCGGTGGATGACGAGCCGGCCGAAGAAGAGCCGGCCGACGAGATGGAGGAAGCCGAGTAAGTCGGTCCGTCGATTTTCCACGCCCGTCTCCCGATGCGGGGGCGGGCGTTTTTCGTGCCCGGAGGGCGCGCCGGAGTTGACATTCGGGACCCCGTCGCCATCGTTCCGCCATGGCTCAACAATTCAACGACAGCAATTTCCAGAGCGAGGTGATCGAGTCCGACAAGCCGGTCCTGGTGGACTTCTGGGCGGAGTGGTGCGGACCCTGCAAGATGATCGGACCGGTGATCGACCAGGTGGCCGAGGAGGTCGGCGACACCGCCAAGGTCGGCAAGGTCAACGTGGACGAGTGCCGCGACCTCGCGGTGAAATACAACGTCCGCTCGATCCCGTACCTGCTGTTCTTCAAGGGCGGCGAGGTTAAGGACCAGATCGTCGGTGCCAGCGTGACCAAGGATCAGCTCAAGCAGAAGCTCGAGGCGCTGGCCTGAGGCGGGCGGCACTCCCACGAATTTCACGAGCCGGTTCCGCGAGGAGCCGGCTCGTTTTCGTTCACGCCGCGGTGGCGGAACACGCGACCGCCCGGCCGCGCAACCAGCGCCGGAGCGAAAGCATCAGCCAGGTCAGGAAAACGAAGACCGCGTCCGCGGCGACCCAGTAGTCCGGGTGGATGAGATAGGTGCCCAGGATCGAGTCGTCCCACGGCAGCAGCCAGGCGACGCCGCCGCTCATCGCGTCGCATGCGAGATGCAGCGCCGTGGCGAGCCAGAACGCCAGCGCACAGGCAAGCCGCGTGCCTTTCGGAAAGACGGTGGCGACCATCGCCGCGAGTGGTAGGGCGGCGGCAAGGAACACCAGCGTGTGTGACCAACTGGCGTAGCGGGCCTCGAGCGACAGGTGCGGCGTGCAGAGATCGGGCAGCGCGCCGAACAGGCCGACGACCGGAATCGACCACGCGGGAAAAACCTCGTCGCGCCCGGCGGCGAGGCGGGCGTTGTCGATGCCCAGACCGATCGCGACCGGAAGCAGGGTGTGGGTGCCGATGAACATCGCCTATTCTTTCCACCGATAATGCCCGGTGAGCGGGAACTCGAACAGCCGGTTCTCCTCGCGCGCGCCGCGGCCGATGTTGTGGATGACCAGCGGGGTGCCGTCCTCGGCGGTCTTGTCGCTGACGATCATGATGTGGGGAAGGTGCGGCGGAACGGTGCAAGTGACCAGATCGCCCGGCCGGTAGTCGTCGGCATCCTTGGTTACGGGTAGCGACAGGCCGCGGCGCTTGAAGAAGGTCTTCAGGTTCGGCACGCGGCGGTGGTCGATGTGGCGGTCGGGGCGGCTGAGGCCCCAGTTCTTCGGATACTTCGAAAAGTTCGCCCGCATGTCCTCGTGGACGAGTTTCTGCAGGTCGATGTCGAGCGCCTTGCGCAGGGCGCGGATGACGACGTCGGTGCACACGCCGCGGTCCTTCGCAACGTCGCCGCCCGGGTAGTCGAGGGCGACGTAGGCGGGATCGTAGGTGGTCGTCACGCCGACCTGCGCCCGGGCCGCGGCGACGATCTTCGGTCCCGGATCGGCGAGGGCGGGGAGGATGAGGAGGGCGAGCAGGAGGAAGCGCATTATTCCGGGTAGTCCAGCGGCTTCCAGTCCTTGTCTTGTTTGGCTTCCTTGTCTTCCCGCGAAGGAAGGAAGGGAAGACCACGGGAGCGTCGCTCGAAGCCTGCGCCGACGAGCAGGAGGGCGACGACAATCAGGATGTTGAGATCGAAGGTGGTGACGGGCCATCTGGGCTCCAGTCCTCGACGGGCTGACTCACTGGACGTGGCTGCGAAAAGGAAGTCTTCTCTAATCTCAGGCCAAGGGCCCCGGAGAGTTTCGATCGGGAGCATGATGGGTTCGCTGATCTGCGCGTAACGTTGACATTCCTCCATCGTGGCGGTGCCTGAATGGATTCTGTGGCGGATCACCCGGGACTCGTGGGCTTCTTCGTCCGTAAGTCCGTGATGTGGCATTCTCTGGGAGAGTTCCCATGCGGCGGGCAGGATGCCTTCACTTTCCTCGTGAAATCGGATTCCCGCGTCGATGTAGCGGCCCACGCCCGAAAGCGTGATGCTCATGAGTCCGATACCGGGGAAGAGAAACAGCATTGCCAGCCAGCGGAACTTCTTCATGCGCCTGCACTCTCATAACCGGGTGAGCGCTTCACAAGCTTGGAGGTGGGACGCCCTCGTCCCACGACCGTCGACAGCGGTTGCCAAGGAGGGAAGACCCCGCCCAAACCGGTTCGCCGAACAGATCGCGGAGCGGGGGCGCTCCGCCTCCAAGGTTCGCGAAGAATTTCGGCAGCCGCTTCTTCAACTTGAAGAACCCCGCGGTGGCGTGGGGCCAGAGTTGGCGGTCCCAGTCGCCGATGTGGTGGTGGACCGGTATTCCGGGATCGAAGTCCTTGAAGACGTCCCGCCATGGACCGACGGTCGGGCGGGTGAGAAGGATGCCGTCGAGCCTTTCCCGCTCCGCCCAGGCACGAGCCGCTTCCGAAAGGTCGCCGTGGAGCCGTTCGCCGCCGGTGCGGTCGAGGACATCGTGGAGGGCGCCGCGTTGGAACCGGATCGTCATTTCGGATGGAGCCCCGAGCACCTCCGCGTTCTCCGGAAACCACCCGGCCGTCGCTTCGGCGTCGAGCGGTGTCAGGTCGTCGGGGATCAGCAACTGGCCGAGGCGTCCGGTTGGTGGAGGATCGGGGAATGCCAGCGCCCGGCGCTCGAAGTCGGCATCGGGCGGCAGGGGCCCGGCCCGCTCGTCGAGTTGCCCGACCGGGTTGAAGCGGCCGCCGGTGGACTTCGCGATGTTCGAGGCGCGGGCGAGATAGTGTTTTCCCGTGGTGTGGAGTCCGGCGACCCAGCGCCATGAGAGGGTATTCGAGGCAGGATCTCCGTCGAGCAGGTGGCGCAGGAAGAAGTCCGCCCCGAGCTGCCATGGCAGGCGCAGGGTGAAGATCCAGATGCTGGCGAACCACATGCGGGCGTGGTTGTGGAGGTAGCCGGTCTCGACCAGTTCGCGGGCCCAGAAGTCGAAACACTCGATGCCGGTGCGGGACGCGACCGCATCCCGGTAGCTGCCGTTCCGGTCGCATTTCGACAGTCCGTCAAGATAGGCATCCCAGACCTGCGGCCGCATCTCGAGCCAGCCTTTCCAGTAGGTCCGCCACGCGACTTCCTGCAGGAACTTGTCGACCGTCGATGGCGCGAAGCGTTCCAGCACGGCGAGCGCGACCTCTTCCTCGGTGATGAGCCGGGTGCGGAGGTAGGGCGACAGCGTCGAGACGTTTGAACGGTCGTCTGGGCCGAGGTCGAAGTTGCGCAGCCGGGCGTATCTCCCCGAGTTGGGCACGAACGAGGCGAGGCGATCGAGGCCGGCTGCGCGGGTGGGGGTGGGGTTCATCCGGCACTCAATGGTGGCTCGACCGGAGCGCAAGCGGTGTCAGCGATCTCGCCGAGCTCGCGTGATGGCTTCATCGATGCTGATCGGATGAAGGATCTCGCCGACCCGGGCGTGGTCTTCCGGGTCGGGTGGCTTGAACAGGGCTTTGAGAAGCAAATCCTTCTTTTCGAGTTCGCGGTTGTCCGGGAAATACAGAGCCTCGTGCCCCCCCTCACCGCCCAGCACCGCGAGGGCGACGGCGTCCACTGCCGGGTGGGCGTTGAGGAAGGGCGTCACCAACTTCCTTTCCTCGGCCCGGGTGATCCATCCCTCGTGGTAGGCGGTGATGGCCAGGACGTTGATCTCGTCGGGACCGCTTTTGAAGAAGGGGCGCGCCGGGTCGTCGCCGAACAACCGGACTGGCTTTTGTGCGATTGCCGATGCCTTTGAGCCACGGCGGTTCTTGATCTCAAGACGGAGTTTGATCTGACCCCCCAACGCCGTGAATGCCCAGTCCACGGTCGGAGGTTTTCTGTTGGCGAGGGTCTCCGAATCGAAGCGGAGCTGAACCTCGTGATCGACCGAGCCGGGATCGATGCCATGCCATCGCGAGAGCCACCAGACCTCGTTGAGGGTGTCGAGATGGGTTTCGCCATTCGACAGCCCTCGTTGGAGTCCGGCTGAATCTGGCCAGAGATTTGGGATCACCTCATGACCGATGGCCGATGCCTTGCTCAGATAGAGAAGGCTCTCCCGGTCCAATCCGCTCCCGGTCATGGCGTTGACGTTTCCCGATGGATTCAGTGGGTCGTCGGACCGGTTGAGGTCGTGATCGATCGTGTCGAAGGCATATTCGACCAACCGGAAGTGAGGTCCTTGCTCACCGTCTGGCGAGATCCAACGCGGTGGCAGCAGACGAAAGCCCGTGGGCGCCATCGACTGGAGATCGCGCTCAAGCAAATCGGCCCTCCGCAGCAACTGCTCTTTGGTCAGCACCTTGGCATCGAGGAGAGGGGAGGCGGCGTCGGCGAGCAGTTGATAAAGTTGCGGCGCCGCCGGGAGCGGAGTCTTTTTCCGCGGGGGCGGCGGATCGCATGTCGGCGCAATTTTCGAGAGGTAGGTCGATATGTTGACCGACCATTTCGGCCCTTCCGCCACCACTCCCGAGTCAGGAACGCGGCTGATCAGTACCTGGCGGCTCGCCTTGACCAGTCGGGCGATCTTGTCGAGCTTCGCGAAGTCATCCCGGGTTGGCGCCGACGATAGTTTGATCTCGATCACTTCGCGCTCGTCTCCGGACTCGATCACCAGGTCGCATTCGAGGCCGTCGCTGGTTCGGAAATACCATGCTTCGGGGTTTTCGCCGCTGGCGCTCCGTGCTGCCAGGATCTGTTCGATGACCCAGCCTTCCCAACTCTCTCCGACCCATGGCTGGGACATCAGATCGCCGTCGTCCTTGAGTCCTAACAAGTAATGAAGGAGTCCGCTGTCCCGCCAGTAGAGCTTGGGGGTCTTGATCAACCTCTTGGGGAAATTGTTGGCGAAATAAGGTCGCAAGAGACGGATCAGGAAGGCGCCCTCCAGGTAGTCGAGATAGCTTTGTACCGTGTGATAGGACACTCCGAGACTCTGCCCTAGCTGCGAGGCGTTGAGTTGTTTGCCGTGCATCGCCGCAGCGAAACGGACGAGCCTCCTTGTTTGTTGGGGGCGCGCCGGGAGTCCCCATGCGGGCAGGTCTTGATGGATCAGTTGGGAAAGATAGGACTCCTGCCATACCGGAAACATCCCTCCTCCCGGGTCGAGAGCGCCGCCGTTGGGGAAACCGCCGCATCGCCAAGCCGTATCCGCGTTCTCAGGTGGAAGTTCCGGCAGGCAGAACGGAGTCAGTTCCACCAATCCAATCCTTCCAGCCAGTGATTCCCCGACATGGTTCATCAACGATGGAGAGACGGAACCGAGGATCAGAAATCGACCGTTGCGCGATCTCCGGCGATCGATCTCTCCCCGCAGGCGCTGGAAAACCTCGGGCCAGCACTGGGCCTCGTCGAAGATCACCAGGCGCTCGCCGCCCATGAGCGAAGACCACTCGAGATCGAGGCGCACACGATCACCCTCTTGCTCGAGATCGAAGTAAAGATCAGAGAATTGCCGGGCCAGGGTCGTTTTTCCGGCTTGCCGCGGTCCGACGATCCCAACCGAAGGGAACTGATTGAGACGCTTGGAAACCAAGGCATGGAGTGCTCTGGGAAGCATTTATTTCAAATTAGAAGATCAGTTCTAATCTGCAAGAACACTCTGTGTAGGCTACCCGCTTCAGATCGCCGACAGCACCTCGCCGAAGACCGTGAGGGTGTCGTCGAGGTCGGCTTCGGTGTGGGCGAGCGACAGGAAGCCGGTCTCGTAGGGGCTGGGCGCGAGGTAGATGCCCTTGTCGAGGCAGCCCCAGAAGAACTTCCGGAAGAATTCGAGATCCTGCTTCATGACGTCATCGACGTTGACGATTTCCCGGTCGGTGAAGAACAGGCAGAACATCGAGCCGACGCGGTTGAGGCGGTGCGGGACGCCTTTTTCCGAGAGGAGGCTTCTGAGGCCGGTCTCGAAATGGAGCCCGAGTTGGTCGAGGCGGTCGTAGCCGTTGGGGGAGGCGGTTTCGTCGGGGCGCGGGGGCGCACCCCCTCCAAGCGCCTTGAGCTGGGCCAGGCCGGCGGCCATCGCCAGCGGGTTGCCGGAAAGGGTGCCGGCCTGATAGACCGGACCGTCGGGCGCGAGCATGTCCATGACGTCGGTCCGCCCGCCGAAGGCTCCGACCGGCAGGCCGCCGCCGATCACCTTGCCGAAGCAGCTCAGGTCGGGCGTGACGCCCTCCAACCCCTGCACCCCGGACCTGCCGAGCCGGAAGCCGGTCATGACCTCGTCGAAGATGAGCAGCGCGCCGTGCTGCTTCGTGATCGAGCCCAACATTTCCAGATAGCCCGGCCGCGGCAGGACGAAGCCGGCGTTGGCGGGGTAGGACTCGACGATGACCGCAGCGATCCGGTCGCCCTTTTCGGCGAACGCCGCCTCGAGTTCATCGGGATGGTTGTAGGGGAGGACGAGCGTGTTCTTCGCGAAGTCGGCGGGCACGCCGGCGGAGTCGGGCTCGCCGTGGGTCAGCGCGCCCGAACCGGCGGCGACCAGCAGCGAGTCGCTGTGGCCGTGGTAGCAGCCGTCGAACTTCACGATCAGGTCGCGCCCGGTGAAGCCGCGGGCGAGGCGGATCGCCGACATGGTCGCCTCGGTCCCCGAGTTGCACATGCGGACCTTTTCGACCGACGGCACCCAGTCGATGACCGTGCGGGCCATCTCGACCTCGAAGGGGTTGGGGATGCCGAAGGAGACGCCGTCCTTGGCGACCTCGTGGATGGTGTTGGTCACCACCGTCGGCGCGTGGCCGAGGATGTTCGGGCCCCACGAGCCGATGTAGTCGATGTAGGTCTTGCCATCGACGTCCTCGATGCGGCTGCCCTTGGCGCGGCGGACGAAGAACGGCTCGCCGCCGACGTTGCGGAAGGCGCGGACGGGGGAGTTGACCCCGCCGGGGATCATCGATTTTGCGGTGGCGAAGAGTTTTTGCGAGAGGGGTCCCGAGGGCATGGGCCGAGCTTGCATGGTGAATGCCGTTTCGCCAAGGGCCGGAGGAGGATGCTTGCAGAGCCGGGGATCCCGCGTACGATCCGGGGCCATGAGAAAATACGCATTATTCACCACCGCCGCCCTCTTCGTTTTCGGTCAGCTCGGGACCGCCTCGGCCCACTGCCAGGTTCCCTGCGGCATCTACAACGACAACAATGTGATCGAGGCGATGCACACCGACTGGGTGACCATCGAGAAGGCCTCGAAGGAGATCGTGGAGCTTTCCAAGGATCCCGCGGCGAACGCCCACCAGCTCACCCGCTGGATCAACAACAAGGAATCCCACGCCCAGTCGCTCCAGCAGACCGTGCTCGACTACTTCCTGGCCCAGCGCCTGAAGGAGGACGACCCGAAGTACACCGAGAAGCTGAAGCTCTGCCACGCCGTGATCGTGACCGCGATGAAGTGCAAGCAGTCGACCGACAGCGCCAACGTCGAGAAGCTTCACAACCTGCTCCACGAGTTCGAGGCCGCCTTCGGCACGAAGGAAAAGGAATGAATGCCGCGGACGCGCGGCACGTTATACCCGGGGGCGGGACGCCGCCCCTTCCATCGCCATGACCAAGCCGCTGATCCTCCTGCTCGCCCTGACGGTCTCCGCGGTGGCGGATTCCCGCCGCTCGCTGCTCGATTCGGACCCGGATGTGGTCTACCTCGACCAGCATCTCGACAAGCCGATCGAGCTGAGGATCATCAAGGAGGCTCCGATCTTCTCGGACAAGGACGGCAAGCGGCAGCTCGGCACCGTGTCGACCGACCAGAAGGTCGTGCTCGAGGCGATGACCGAAAAGGCCTACCGCGTTTCGGCGAAGACGGGCGGCAACCGCGTGAAGGGCTGGGTCGCGCCGTGGGCCTTCGCGTCGAAGGATCCGGAGTTCGTCGAGAACCTCAGGAAGCTCTACGAGCGGCAACTCGAGGTGGAGAAGCTCATCGGCGGGAAGTCGGCGGCGACCGGGATGACCATGGACGAGGTCGGTCGTGCGCTGGGTACGCCGACCAAGACGAAGATCCGTCAGGACAAGAAGGGCCGCAGCGGCACCTGGGAGTTCATCGATTACGAGGACATCAACCACTACACCTACGTCCGGGATCCTGTGACGGGGCAGGTGTATCGTCAGCTCTCCCACGTGACCCGCGAGGAGAAGGGCAAGACCGTGGTCGAGTTCGAGGACGAGGTGGTGACCGCGATCGAGCAGAGCGAGGACCGCGGTCCCGGGGCGGCGCGGGTGGTCGTGCCGCCGCTGTGGTTCGGCTGGTAGTTCGCTTGCGGGTTGCGGCCGGGTCGCGCAGCTTGCGCGCATGTCGGAGGCGTTGCTGAAGGAGAAGTTCGGGCACCCGGCCTTTCGCGATGGACAGCGGGAGGTGGTCGAGGGGTTGCTGGACGGTCGCTCGATGCTGGCGGTCTTTCCCACGGGCGGCGGGAAGTCGCTGTGCTACCAGCTTCCGGCGCTGATGATCGACGGGGTGACGCTGGTCGTCTCGCCGCTGATCGCCCTGATGAAGGACCAGGTCGATGCCCTCCGCGAGCGGGGGATCGGCGCGGCGCGGCTGGACTCCTCGCTGAGCCAGGAGGAATACGCGGCGGTGATGGACGGCCTCCGCGATGGCTCGGTGCGGCTGCTCTACGTCGCACCCGAGCGACTGGCCAACGAGGGCTTCCGCCAGCGGCTCGGGCGGCTGAGGATCGGGATGGTGGCGATCGACGAGGCCCACTGCATTTCCGAGTGGGGTCACAATTTCCGCCCGGACTACCTGAAGCTGGCGAAGCTGTGCCGCGACCTGAAGATCCCGCGGGTGTTGTGTCTCACCGCCACGGCGACGCCCGCAGTGGCCGATGACATCCGGCGCGAGTTCGGGATCGCGGATGGCGACCAGGTGCGCTTGTCATTTCACCGCCCCAACCTCGACCTGCGGGTCAGCCCCGTGAGGGCCGGGGAAAGGAACGCGCTCCTGCTGGAGCGACTGGGAGAGATCGATGGTCCGGCGGTCGTGTATGTGACCCTGCAGCACACCGCCGAGGCGGTGGCGACCTTTCTCAAGAGGCGCGGGGTGTCGGCCCAGGCGTATCACGCGGGGATGCCGCCGGAATTCCGGGCCGAGGCGCAGGAGCGCTTCATGCGTGGCGACACGCGGGTGATCGTGGCGACGATCGCCTTCGGCATGGGGATCGACAAGGCGGACATCCGCGCGGTGTTCCACTACAACCTGCCGAAGTCGCTCGAGAACTACTCGCAGGAAACCGGCCGGGCGGGGCGCGACGGGAAGACCTCGGTGTGCGAGATGCTCGCCTGTGGTGACGACCTCGTGACGCTGGAGAACTTCACCTACGGCGACACGCCGACGCCGCAGGCGGTGCGTAACCTGGTCGACCACGTGCTGCGTCTCGGGCGGGATTTCGATGTCTCGGTCTACGAGCTTTCGACGGTGAACGACATCCGGCCGCTGGTGGTGACGACCTTGCTCACCTACCTCGAACTCGAGGGGGTGATCGAGGCCACGAAGCCGTTCTACGCGACCTACTCGGTGAGGCTCGTCCGGGACTTCGAGAAGGTGCTGGCCGGCTACGATGCCCGCCGTAAGTCGTTCCTGCGGAAGATTTTCGCCGCCGCGAAGGAGGGGCGGAGCTGGCTGACCTTCGAGGTCGACCGGGTGGCGATGGAGAGCGGGGAAACCCGGGAGCGGATCGTCGCCGCCCTGACCCATCTCGAGGAGGCCGGGGACGTGGCCTTGAAGAAGGGCGGGGTGAGGCAGGGGTATCGCCTGCTGGACGAGAAGGTGGACCTGCGTTCGGTGGCGGCCCGTCTCGACGAGCGTTTTCGCAAACGGGAGGAGGCGGATCTGGAGCGGCTGCGTCAGGTGGTGGCGCTGGCGGAGAGTGCGGATTGCCTGACCCACTTCGTCACCTCGCATTTCGGGGAGGAGATCGGACCTTGTGGTCACTGCGACCGGTGCCGGGGGAGGAAGCCGGAGGTGCTGCCGCGCTCGCAGTTCGCGGATCCGGGCGACGAGGATCTGGCGGCGATCCGTGAGCTGCGGGACGAGGGTCACGCCGCCCTGCGGACACCGCGGCAGCTTGCGCGCTTCCTCTGCGGTCTCAGCAGCCCGGCGGCGACGCGGGCGCGGCTGTCGCGGCACGATGCGTTCGGCTTGCTGGAGAGGATTCCCTTCGAGCGGGTGCTGGCGCTGGTGGAAGGTTGAACTTCCGGAGCATCGACATTCCTGTCGATCAACTAGTGATCGAGATCTGAGGTCAGGGCGCCTGCCATACGATCAACCCGCAACCAGTTGCGGAGACAAGGGCACCGGCTGCAAGGGTCCAAAGCGTTCTTCGCTCATCCATTTCGCTCACGACGATGGCGGCGATGAAGGTGACAACCGCGCCCAGTCCGAGGCCGACCGGAACGGCGTTCGCGTGGTAGTGACCCCAGCCGGAGTAGCGATCCGTGTAGATGAAGCCGCCGATGGTCGCGGTCGTGAAAATGATACCGTAGAGCAACGGGGGGATCCATCGTGGGTATCGCATGCACGGCGATGATGACGGTTCGATCGGTGAGCCGCAAGCAGTCGGGGGGCCTGAAGATCGACAGGAATGTCGATGCACCGGAATGTCAGACAGTGTCTGAGATCCTTTCGTTCGCCTCCGGATGGAACCGGCGCTTGAGGGCGAAGGCGACGTGGACGAGGCCGATGAGGGCCGGGACTTCGATCAAGGGCCCGACGACCGCGGCGAAGGCGACGCCGGACTGAATGCCGAACACCGAAATGGCCACGGCGATCGCCAGTTCGAAATTGTTGCCCGCCGAGGTGAAGGCGACGCTCGCCGTCCGCGGGTAGTCGGCTCCGAACTTCGCCGCCATGACGAAGCTCACGAGAAACATCACCGCGAAGTAGATCACCAGCGGAATGGCGATCCGCAGCACGTCGAGCGGGAGTTCGACGATGGCGTCGCCCTTGTAGGTGAACATCACCACGATGGTGAAGAGCAGGGCGATCAGGGTCAGCGGGGAGATGCGGGGAATGAACTTTTCCTCGTACCACTCGACGCCCTTCCACAGGGTCATCGCGAAGCGGGTGATCATGCCGGCGAAGAAGGGGATGCCGAGGTAGATCATCACCGAGACGAAGATGTCGCTCATGGCGATGTCGATCACCACACCCTCGAGTCCGACGAGGGGCGGCAGGACGGTGATGAAGAGCCAGGCGTAGGCGCCGTAGAAGACGATCTGGGCGATGCTGTTGAGGGCGACCAGTCCGGCGGCATACTCGGACGAGCCCTTGGCGAGATCGTTCCAGACCAGCACCATGGCGATGCAGCGGGCGAGGCCGACAAGGATGAGCCCGACCATGTATTGCGGCTCGTCGTGCAGGAGAAGGATGGCCAGGACCCACATCAGCACCGGGCCGATGATCCAGTTCTGGACCAGCGAGAGGCCGAGGATGCGCGGGTTGGCGAAGATCCGGGGGAGTTCGCCGTAGCGGACCTTGGCCAGCGGCGGATACATCATCACGATCAGGCCGATGGCCAGCGGCACATTGGTGGTGCCGATCGTGAAAGGTGCGAAGAAGGCCTCGGGGTCGTCGATGAGGAAGCGGCCGACGAGGATTCCGACGGCCATGGCGGCGAAGATCCAGACCGTGAGGTAACGGTCGAGGAACGACATGCGGGCGGCGACGTGTTCGGACATGGGGGGGCTTCTGACAGTGGCATGACCGTCCCGGTCATGAGCGGGAAAGGCGATTGATGATGGAGAAGATCGCCGAGGTGGAAGGTGCTTCGGGCTTGTTCGTTCATGACCGGGACGGTCATGCCACTGTTCGAGCAGTGATCATTTGATCTGGTCCAGCCGTCCGTCGGCGTAGGCGGTGAAGACGCGCAGGATTTCGTCGCGCACGCGGCGGAAGACGGCCATCTGCTCGTCCTCGCCGCCCCCGGCATGGGCGGGGTCGTCGAAGGGGTAGTGGTGACGGTTCACCTGACCGGGAAAGGTCGGGCAGGCCTGGTCGGCGTTGCCACAGACGGTGATGACGGTTTCCACCTCGCGGCCGAGAAAGGTGTCGAGGTGCTTCGAGGTGTGGTGCGAGATGTCGATGCCGATTTCTTCGAGCGCCCGGATCGCGAGCGGGTGGACGTAGCCGGCGGGATTCGAGCCGGCGGAGGCGACCTCGAAGCCGGGTCCGAGCGCCCTTTGCAGGATGCCTTCGGCCATGTGGGAGCGGCAGGAGTTTCCGGTGCAGAGGATGAGAATCACTTCGTGATGGGGATTGGGGTCAGCAGCAGCCCGTCGCAGGATTGCAGACCTGTTGGCCGGGAATGGCGGGAAGCGAGAAATCGGGGAGGCAGATGTCCTTGGCCAGGCAGTCGGTATGCTTGAGCTCGGTGTGGAACAAAAGCTCGCCGTCGAGCACCTCGCAGCGGGTGAGCGGGAGCTGGGTCAGCACCGGCGCCTCGCACTCGATTTCCACGGGAAGTCCCGTGCTTGGCAGGAGTCCGTCGGCGCGGTCGAAGATGGCGAGAAGCTTGGATGCCTTGAGCCGGTGATCGGTGTCGTCCGCGACCCACACCTGGAGCAGGCAACCGCCGGTCGTGTGGCGCTTGCCGCCGCAGTCGAGGAAGGTCCTCGTGAGATGTCCGACTTCCGTGATGTGGAAATGAGCCGGCACCGCCGTCCCGTCGGGGAGCCGGAAGCGGACCCGGTGATCGGGATGGTCGCGAAGAAGTTCGAGGAATTCGGAGACGGTCATGGTTCAGCAGCAGTTGGAGTCGTCGCCCGCGAGGGCGTCGATGCAGTGGAGAAATGTCGGCAGGCAGTCGCAGGCGAGCCGGTAGCGGACCTGCTGGCCGTGCTTCTCGCAGTCAACCCAGCCGGCCTTGCGCATCAGGGTGAGGTGCTTGGAGACCGTCGAAATGTCGCCGCCGACGATCGCCTGGAGTTCGGTCACGCAGCGTTCACCGGAAGCGAGGGCCTGGGCGATCTCCAGTCGGGCCGGGTGGGCGAGAGCCTTGATGATCCGCACCCGGTGGTCGGTGGTCAGTACGCTCATTACTTGGCGAAATTGCCAAACTTGGCAATTTTGTCAAATACGAAGACTGTGCTGACAACCTTGGGCAGGGCCGGACCCTCATGCGGAGCCGGGGTTTTCGGGGTGAGCAGAAATTGGAATTGCATGTTTCGCTAAAAGACGAATAGTTGT
>ERZ869936.374-NODE-374-length-44432-cov-15.236046_pt1 | contig 44432 bp, 54 predicted proteins | sample MGYA00520876_ERZ869936 | MGnify/ENA primary metagenome ERZ869936 (study PRJEB32218, sample SAMN09650985) | biofilter metagenome | isolation source: enrty point of leading RO module | place: Saudi Arabia: Thuwal, RO plant located on Red Sea | collected 2016-02-17 ... | reverse complement strand
AGAGTACTGGACTGTCGATCCAGTGGTTGCGGGTTCGAGCCCCGTCGGCGTCGCTCGAATCGGCTAGCACCGGAAGACCGAAAACTACCGGAATATGAATCCGGTAGTTGCGGTGCAGGACTGCGGTTGCTGGGTCCGGTGGTTTGTTGTAAGTCCAATTTCTGACGGCCTTTAGGTCGGAAGTCTTGTTTTAGCGAACATGGATTTTAAGCAACCACCGGACCCAACCACCGGAGCACCCTTATGGTCCGCCGCCTCACGTTTCTCATCCTCGCGCTCGCCATCCTATCGGGGGCCGGTGCGGCGTCGTTTACCATCGATACGCCGCCCCAAACTGACCCGGTCGTCTATGTCACCAAGCACGGCCAGAAGTACCACCGCAACGCCTGCCGGTACCTCGACCAGTCGAAACGCGCCGTGAAACTCACCTGCGCTCGCCAGTTCCGCGAGCCCTGCAAGGTCTGCAAGCCAGCCCAGTGAACGATGGTCAGTTGTGAACACGACGACAACGACTTATCCTAAAGCCGATGAATGATTCTCCATCCAGCGCGTCTCCGCAAAGCACCTTCGGCCAGTTCTACGAGAAACGCTGGGGTATCCTCTTCGCCGTCCTCCTGGTGATTTTTCTGGGAACCATGTACCGGGCCGAAGGGTGGTTCGTCCTGAACTATGCCTGCGGAATCGCTCTTGGGTGGATGCTCTGGAAGTGGATCACTCGGAAAGCCAGTGCTCCATGGGTGGCCCCCGTCTCTCTGCTGCTGCTCGCAATGCTCGCCGTTTGTTACGTCTACTTCGACGGCTATACGACTTACTGGTCGAAGCCCAATGAAAATGACCCTGAGCTCTCCATCCGCTATCAAGACAAGTACTGGCGGCATGGAACTTTCCCATACCTCCGGAAAATGGACTACCACGACAACGGCTGGAATTTCATCGAGCTCTCGTTCTCCGACTCTGGCAAATTTCATGGCCGCTACAAGCACTGGGTCATCGGTGCGGAGGATAAGACTCCCTACTTCGCTCGCGGCTTTGAAGATGATCTCCTGGGACCTCATCAAACCAAATGGTATTGGTACGACGAGGAAATCTCCGAGGGCGAATGGCACCTGCGAAATAAGTGATTTCGCCCCCTCTCCAAAAAAACTTTTCAGTTTTTTCTTGACACGGTTTTCTCGCAGGGGTAAATTGGCCCCCGCTAAAACAAATGTGCGAGGCCACCGTGGTCTCGCGAGACTTCCGACAATCTGATCGTTGACCTGACGTCCCCAACTCATGCTCGGGCGTCGGCCTTTTCGATGGATTGTTCAATCCAATTTGAGATCGTGCTCACTTGCGCTGGTTTTCCTTGGGTCGCTTCTGCAATCCATCGACGATGTCGGAAGTCGGGCCCGATGCCCCGAGCTGTTTTTCAAAAGAGGGCAGCCGACCGGCCGCCGGCGGCTGCGAACGGAAAATGATGGAATTATTCGTTTTTCTAATTAGAGTGAATTATCTAATTCATTTTTCCCTTTTTTGAAATCAATGCTTGAGGGTGCAACATGAAAGATTTTCGATCATGGCAGGATGCACCACAGTGTCAGGACGATGGGGGACCAATCCGGATCTATCAGCCCAGTGGTGGCGATGGCGAACTCTCTGCCGCGTCGCGCTTGAGCGACTTTTATCGAACCTATTACCGGCCGGTGATCGAAACGGGGCGGGCCAACCACGCGGATACCCGCGAACAGAACCAGACGGCCATCAACCTCTGGGTCAAAATCACCGGGGACCCACCACTCTCGGCGATCGATCAATTCACCTGTGCCGCCTTTGTCGACGGCCTCTTGCGGCAGCCGAAGATCAAGAGCCGCACCACGGTGAACAAGCATTGCGCGGCGGTGCAAAAGGTGCTCAACCTGGCCGGCCCCCCGTCGGGCAAACTCTGGCGAGCCCAAGGATTGATTGCCCAGGTGCCATTCATCGAACGACCGGGCAAGGAGCACGTCCGCTGCGACGAGCCGTTCCGCCCCGACGAACTGGAACTCTTGGTGCTCAACACGCACCTGATGACCAGGCCCAACCACCTCAGAGTTTCGGTCGAGATTTTCTGGAAGGCCCTTTTCGTGTTGCTCTACAACACGGGGATGCGGATCCAGGAAACGATTCTGTTGGAGTGGACCGACATCGAGGGAGACGAGATCCGCATCCGCAGCGCGATCCGCAAAGGAGGACGGCGGCAGCATCGCGTGCAGTTGACTCCCACGGCGATGACTGCGCTCGAATGGATGCGCGACTGCGACCGGGTGCGGATCTTTCCCTGGCCCGCCTGCTGGGGCTCCAAGAGCAATTTAATGACCGAGTTTCGCGAGTACCGGCGGCAGCTGTTGCCCCCGCACCGCGCGGCGATCGCCTTCCACGGCTTTCGGCGGCTGCACAACGTCGAGCTCTCGCGGATCAACGCCAAGGCCTGCGAGAAGTCGCTCGGTCACGCCGCCGCGGTCAACGCCGAGCACTACCTCTCGCGCGAGATCGTGCGGGAATCGGTCGCCCAGCTCCGCCAGCCGCGTCTCACCCAAGACCGGCAGCAGATGCTGTTCTGAATCATGCCGACCACTCGGGTCGGTTAACCGCGCGAGGCAGTGCGTTTCAGACCCTAACGGAGGAGGGTTTGCATCGGAGCGCCGCGCTCTTCACGGACCACGAAGAGCGCGGCGCGAGGAGGGAGTCAATCATCACCACGAAAGGAGACCCGTATGAGTTTCACCCAGCGCGAGCGTGACTACGTCAACGCCTTCGTCACCAAGTACAGCCGCGAGTTTCAAGAGAAGCTCCGCGACATGGACACGATCACCATGACGGCCGCCATCCGGTCGGTGCAGATGGCCTTAGAAGAACCAGGCAGCATGCTACACCAGGTTCTGCTCCACAGTATGCCGCCGGAGCTCAAGCAGCAGATCACCATCGGCGGCAGTCTGGTCCTGGCCCGCGAGCTGCAGAAACGCATGGCCCAGCCCGTCAACCAAACCCTGAGCACCAAGAACTAACCACTCACTCATTCAAGGAGGAATCTATGCTCGCTTTATCTTTCGACCACTTCGACGACGTGATCCACATCACCGTGCCACCGTCGAACCAGCCCCGCAGAATCGACCTCACACTTGTCGCCACCAACCCGCGGGTCAAGATCGGATTCACCGCCGCCAAGGAGGTCGAGATCCTCCGGCACAAAGTGCTGCTGCGGAAGCAGGCCGACAATCTCGACGGCTTCTCTGGAGCCCCACTCGCGCCTGGCGACTAACGCCTAGCGCCTCACCCAGGAAAGGAGACCCATCTCATGCCCATTCGCTTTGTCAAACGCAAACGGGAGCACCATTGCAAAGGACCCCGCTGCCGGGTCCGCTTGAAGGGGCACAACAAATTCTGCAAGCGGTGCGGCAGCAGCCGCGTCGGCTTCGGCGAAGTCCCCCACCGGGCGCTCAACGACGACGAGCTCCGCAGAGCGGGGGCACTGGCATGAAGCAGATCAAGCAAGGGACGGGGGCTGAGGAGCGGGGATTGGGGGGCGGTGAAGAACGGATCCGCGTCATCACCGTCCGGCTCCCCGAGAGCGACTACCACCGCGTGCAAGAGGCCGCCCATATCGCGCGGATGAGCATGAACGCCTGGTGTGTTCAGTGGCTCACGACGATGGCCAATTCCACGATCGCCGACGCGCGGGATCGGACCCGCGAGAAGTTTGTTCCTCCCTTTATCACCACCAACCAAAAAGGAGATCGCCATGGCGACCACCCAAAAGAGACCGACCAAAAAGAAAGCTCCAACCAAGAAGAAACCGGCTTCTAAGAAAGGGGACGGGGGACCGGGGACGGCCGACAGCAAGGCCTCCAAGCCGTGGAAGTCCTCGCGCGACTCTGGCTGGTACCAGTCTGCGGTCGAGTGCGACATCGACTCGCTGTTGTGGCGGTACGACGAGCAGATCGCGTTCATCGAACGGCTGGAGAAGCAGACCCAGTTCGAGCGGGACCAACTCCCTAAGCTGCAAGCCCGCATCGAGCGTGCGATGGCCGTCGCGTCGAGTGTCCTGGAGGAGCAGGAACGCTACTACGACGAGCCGCTGCGGGTCATGCTCAAGAACCTGCGACTCAAAGATGGCTACCCGTCGAAACCGACCGGGGCGAAGGCCTGGAACGAGCTGGTCAAACGCGGCGCCGCCGACGACCAGATTATCAAGAACCTCGTGAACGTCCGCCGCAGTTACTCCCGTGACGACTTCGAGGTCGACGGCACCAAGAACCACCTCCAGATCAAGGAACTCGGCCCGGGCCAGGTCGTCGCGCGGGTCATCGTCGACGGCACCAAGGAAGTCGTCGCCGAGATCCGCCGGATCTTCTCCATCGGCCAGCCGACGGCGAAGCCCAAACCGTCGGCGAAGAAGAAGACGGCACCCAAGAAGAAGGCACCGCCCAAGAAGGTGACCGCGCAGCCGGCGGCGGAGAAGGTCGAGGAGGAGAAGACCGCGGGGGCAAGCCCCACGGCTCACGAGACGACCAGCGACAACGGGGCGGTGGCGACGATCGTCAAACGTGCCACGGGCAAACTCCCCGACAACAGCCGGCGCCGCGTGGTGCCGGTGAAGAAACCGAAGTGAGCAGAGAGGCGCCAGTCGCCAGACGCGAGGCGCTAGTCAGCAATTCCCACCACCCAGGCACGAAGCCGATGACCACCAAACGGAAGCACGACCCCAAGCAAACCCACCTGCCTTTATCACGCGACGAGCGGCTCTCGGCCCTGCGGGCGATCCGTGCTGAGGATCTGCAGGTCGGGCGGCGAAGCTGGTCGAACGTGGTGGACCTGTTGGAGCAGATCGAATTCTGCACGATGCGCGACGGGTGTTTCGCGTATGCCGAGACCCTCGCCGCGCGGATGAACGGCAAGCGGGGCGTGAGTCGGCCGACTTTTTTCCGCACGTCCAAACTCGCGAAAGAGTTGGGATTGCTCAGCGCCATGCAACGGACTTCGAGCCGGGGCGCGAGTCAATCGAACGAGTGGAGAGTGAACTGGGCGAAGGTGATGAGCCTCGCGCACGGAACTGAGACCCCCCCGTGTCAAACTGAGACCCCCCCGTCTCAAACTGACACCCCCCCGTGTCAAACTGAGACTCCCCTTATAAGGATCAATCCTGTCGTCAATCCTGTCTTCAATCCCTCCAGATCTTCCAGGTCGACTGTCGAGGACGACCAAAAAGAAAACTGGTCGGAAGCGGACCAGGCCGCCACGCGCGACGTGGCCAACCGGATTGTGCGTGCGCTCGCCCCGCCCCGCAGCGATGCCGACCGCTCCCTGGTGGCGAAGGTCGCCTGGTTGGCGGGCCGCGTCTACAGCGAGCACTGGCTGTGGGACGCGGTGGAGGCCTGCCGGAGGACCCGGCCGGCGAACTGGTACGCCTATTGGTTCACTTGCCTTGCCGAAGGGGCAGCACGGGAAGGCAAGCAGCTCGAGCGTGAGCTGGCCCGCGTCCGCGTGCCGCGGGAGTTCCTCCAGCGCGCGGCCCACCAGGTGGATCTGAGCCAGCGACTCTGTGCCATTGGGAGAGAACCATGACCCAGCAAACTTTTTTCGACACCGGACCGCCGATCGAGTTTCTCCAGCAACGCCGCAACGGTGCCACGCCGGCCTTGTTGGGCAGCGGTCCGGACGGCGAGACGTGTGGCACCTGCCTGCACGCGTTGCTCACCCGCAGCCGCGGCGGTTCGCGGTTCTACAAGTGCGGCGTGATGCGCGCCCACTGGACGAGCGGGGCAGGGACCGACATCCGGCTCAAGTGGCCCGCCTGCAGCCATTGGGAGGGGATCCCGAAGCCGGTCGTCGATCGTTCCAAGTTGCGGCAGGACGTGCTCGACGCGATCACGTCCGCCGGCAGTTACGGGATCACCGTCGACGAGCTGAGCGAAAAGTGGGACGTGCCTCCCAACGCGATCAGCGGGCGGTTCACGGAACTTGCGAAGGAGGGAGCGATCGAGCGGATCGGTCGCCGCAAGACCCGCACCGGCAACGCCGCCGGCGTGTGGAGGGCGAAGTGATGGAGAAGAAAAGTCGGTGCTGTAGACAAAACTGTTGCTCCCCCGCGAACCCATTGAACCCGGATTCATTGCCCCTATTCTACGGGAATGAGAATTCAAAACCTACGCCAAGAGGCGAAGCATCTCCGCTCTCTCAATCGCCGCAAACGCGATTCTGAACAGCGGCTCATTCTACGGATCATCGACGAGCTGGAACGCATTCACAAGGAACTAGAGCGGTTGCAGCAGCAACGTGGAATGAGGGCTGTGCGCCGCCCTAACTCCATCAACCCGTACTCTGCCATGACCACGATCCAGGCGGCTCTCACGGTCCTCAGTGAGGGCGAGCCAATGAACTACTACGAGCTGGTTGTGGAGATCATGGAGCGGGGGCATAGGGCGCACGACGAACCCCAGGCGGTGCTCAAGAATCTAAAGGCCAGTATGCAGTACCACCGGGGCAAGTTTGTCCAGGATGGGGAGGGGCGGTGGTCGGTGAAAGCAATGGGCGCGATGTCTACTTTGCCTTGACCTTTTTCGGTTTTTGAGGCGTCTCGCTCAAATAGTCTGTCTTAGGTGGCGGTGGGGAATCCTCTATCATAAATCCAAATAAAAACTGGTCTTCTATTCCCAATGCGTTTGGATTATTGTCCAAAAAGCTTCCAACGTCTCTGGTTGCGGATCGTTTTTGCTTTTCGATATTCTCGTCTCGTTGTGTAAATGACAGCATTGCATGGTCTGCTGACATTTCGTGAATATGATCCCAGACAACATCAAATATAAGATTGCCTTTGTCGTCTGTCTTAACCGGAATTTTTGCAGGAAGATAGCCGCGAACCTTCCTGTTTTGCCTGTCAATTATCCGACACGTTCTTAATGAAGTCTTGAATTTCTTTACGAGTATTGCACGTGCATTGATTCTCGGTTCATCTAGATGACCATGCGTTACCCCCCATTCAACCACCTGCTCGGCAGTAAAACAGCCGGGATTCTTTTTCTTGTATAGGTCTCGAACCCACTCAAAATACTCTTGCTGAGTTTTAGCCGAACTTCCCACGGACATGATCGTTAAGCTCCTTTTCAACTTTGCTGATATTGAGTTTAAGGGCCTTCAATAGATTCAACATCGGCTTTGTTTTGCTGTCGTCCCAATCCGGCCTTTCAACCATCTCGGAGATTCCACCGTATTCAGTTTTCATCTTTGTTAGCATTCCACTTAGACTTTTTGCCCATGCAAACATTTCGTCTGAAGCTGAAAATGTAGGGGTCACTTTAGGTTCCAAACCAATTTCCTTTTTAAATCAGGATAGTATGAGTGGGGTACAAGTTTGTCATGCTCCATGCGACCCACTACAATCCCAGGAGCTACACCAATCTGCTTGGCAAACGCAATGATCCCCGCTCTTGTCTTGAGGTAAGGCAATTTAGCGGAAGCCTCGCGTGGAATTAGGAAGTTCCTAGAGAATTCGTTTGCTTCTCTTTCGTCTTCAGTATCATTGTTAATTCCAAACTCCACGAAAAGCTTCTTCTTGCTGTGCAATAAGATGTGACCCGCTTCATGGAAAAAGGTAAACCACAGTTGATCGTCAGTCTTATATTTCAGACTCAATTGCAGTAGCGCCTTATCTTTAGTTATCCATCGAGTTGCCCCACTTACACTTGCTTTAGGTATCTCTTTTGTAAAAACCACAGCAACGCCAGCAGCAGCGCATCGCTTAGGGATAAGTTGGCTCCACACAGCAGCATCTTCTTGTGTAAGCCCCCTGGTTTCGGTCAGAGCACGCTTGAATTCACTTGAATCAAAGGGCTCGGTTTCAATGTTCTCAGCTTGAAGTTCCCCCATTCTCAACCAAGCAGCAACGTATCCAGGTCGCCGTTCGATAGCCTCTTTTCCGCGAAATTGGACCGCTGGCATTTTTAAGGTGTTTCGCCAAGCATCGACACTACTGACACCGAAAAACTTTAGTGCCCGCCGAACCAAAGCGGCCTTATCTTTAATTGATTCGACGTACCCACGATCCACAAGTTCCTTTAAAGGAATCTCCTTGAGCCATCCAATGTCGGCTTCAAGTTTCTTCTTTTCTTCTAATTTAGTAAGTGCTTCTTGGTAGTTAAGTTCTAGTCGGTTCCAAAAAGAAGATGGAACATTGGTAGCCATTTCCAGCTTCTCAGCCACTTCATAAGAAATTGAAGATAAGCCATTGATAATTTGACTTACTGTCTTGTCTGCCAATTCCGTTCTAATAGCCAAGTCAGTTTGCGACATGCCTTTTGCTTCAAGAGTTTCCTTTAAGGTATCTCCAGGCGGTATAATGTAATCCGGCGTGAATGAATATTTAGTGGCCATAGTTATCTCCTGAGGCTCAGTGGTAATCTCCTATCCCCACTACTATGATCTTCTTGACTTTTTCCCAATCTAATCCTCCATCGGGTTTTTTGGGTATAGTTTCATAATCGGGTTTAAATGCAAGTCGATCTGGATGCACTAGATCGACTGCTAAATGCCATTTCAAGTTCGCAGTTAATTCGTGGCATCTCGCCGCCGGTAGGAATCGCATTGCTTCAAGTGTTTCTGCTGCGGAAAGCTCGAATAGCCGCTGACCAATCAACTTGGCCATTCTTGGCCCATGCTTTCCTCGCAGCTTTGCTTCCGAGTTGCAAAGCGTTGCCAACTTCTTGTTTGTGAAGCTTATCTCCATAATCGACTTTTCCTATATCTTTTTTTACCTTTTAGGTAAAAGAAAGTCAAGCCAACTCAGATATTTATTTTACCTTATTGGTAAAAAAATGAACTTCCCAACATGGCGTCGTGTCGTCTCAGAATGCTTTATCTGACATACACTTACGTCGCTAGGGAAGCCTCCACATAAATGGAGAGCGGCCCGCGCCTTGGCTGGCGCAACAGGCTTATACCCTGCTGAAGGGGGGCGGTAATCGCCTGGGTTCGACTCCCCCCCTCTCCGCTTACTGCCGTTTCTTTGCAGAGCGAATCAGTACGTCCCTAGCCCATGTACGGGCTTCTGTGGCGTCCAACAGCTCCTTTTCCTCAGCAGTTAGCTTGACGGAAAAGACTTGATCCCGTCGCTCTCCAGGGGGCTTGGCGGGGCGTCCTGCGCCTTCACGTTTTCCACCGCGTTTTGTGAGTTTTTTTGCCATGCCCTGATTATTGAAAAAAGTTTCCAAAAATCAATAGCAATCTCTTGATTTGTCTTTTGATTTTGGTAAACTGAAATCAGACAAAGGAAAACCCCGCCAATGCTAGTAACACTGACGGGGCCAACTAAAACCAGCCGAAGCTGATTCAAGCCTGAGAAACTGAATTATAACTTCGGCCTAGCCTGAGAGCCAGAGTTATGATCGTCGCAGCCTGCACCCACGAGAAAACCAAGAAACACGGCAAGGACTACAAAGGCAACCCCCGCCATCGCTGCTGCACTTGTGGCAAGACCTTTGTGGACAAGCCAGCCACGGCCTACGGCAATCTGCGAATTACCAACAAAGAGGCCGCTACGGTTCTCGGCATGTTGCTTGAGGGAATGAGCATCCGGGCCACAGAGCGCCTGACCGGCATCGACAAGAACACGATTTGCGACCTGGTTCTCCGAGTTGGCGAGAAGTGCGAACGGTTCTTTGCCAAGAACATCCAGGACGTAGCAGCCGACGATATTCAAATTGATGAACTCTGGAGCTATGTCGGCATGAAGGAACGGCATCGCGTCTCTGAGGGCCACACCCCAGAGTTTGGCGACTCCTGGACATTCATCGGGATCGAGAGCACAACCAAGTTAGTGTTAGCCTATGAGATTGGCGACCGTAGCCACTATACAACCAAGTCTTTCCTTCACAAGCTGAGCAACGCCACAACGGGGCATTTTCAGATCAGCACCGATGGATCGAACAAGTACACGAACATGATCCCCTTCATGTTTGGGAGCCGTTGCGACTACGCTCAGATCGTCAAGAACTTCTCAGGGGTACAAAGCACGGTTCGCTACAGTCCAGGCAATATAATAGCCGCTGAGAAGCGCCCCGTTTACGGTGCCCCAGATCACAAGCGTATCTCGACTAGCTACGTAGAAAGACTCAATCTGACGCTCAGAATGAGCATGAGAAGATTCACCCGGCTTACCAATGGATTCAGCAAGAGCCTAGAGCATCACGCCGCTATGCAAGGACTGTTCTTTGTATGGTACAATTGGTGCCGTAAGCATGAGACTTTGAAGCAGACTCCAGCGATGGCTGCGGGGTTGGCTGATAAGCAGTGGACTATTACCGATTTGCTGGAAGCAATTGCTTAGCAACAGAATTGTCTACAGCACCGAAAAGTCGTCAGTCGCCAGTCGTCAGTAGTTAGTCAGAAATCAGCAATCATCAATCCTAAATCATAAATCCACCAACCCCCCATGCTCAGCGATCAAGAACTCAAACGCGGCCTGGCGAAACTCGACCCGCTGATGACGCGGGTGGCGATCGCGATCCTCAACGGCAACCCCGAGGCGGCCCACGAGATCCTCGATCAGTGGCCGCTGCAACTCGCGGAGGAACAACTTCCCACCGATCCGCGGGAGCTCGCCCTGAGTGAACTCTTGGACGTGCGGACCGCGACGCAGCTCTCGCTTGCTCCGCCCGCCGGCCTGGAGGCGCTCTACGTGGCGGACCTGTTTGCGTTCACCTGGAACGACATTGCCGCGCTGCCGAACATCGGCGTCAAAACCGCGCAAGAGGTGATGCACCTGCGGAATCGGTATTACAAGACCATTGGGAAGACCGAGGGGGCAAGCCCCCCGGCTCGCCTGCCAGCCCCTGTCGTTGCGGAGTAAAACGTGCACGTGTTCTTTGAGCAGATCCGGCGGCTCGTTGAGTCGCGGCGACCCACCACTCACCACCACCCACTCGCCACTCCTCCCATGCACATTCGTTGGCTCGTCAAGAACGACATGCCCCAAGTCATGGCCATCGAGCGCGCCTCGTTCGAGGTCCCCTGGAGTGAGGCCGACTTTGTGCGGACCTTGCGCACGACCAACAGCATCGGCCAGGTGTGCGAAGTGGATCGCCGCGTGGTCGGCTATATGATCTACGGATTCAGGCCGCGGGAGCTGCAGCTGTGGAACCTGGCGGTCGCTCCGCTCGCCCGCCGGCAAGGCCTCGACACGCGGGTCGGCGTGGGGACCGCGTTGGTGCAGAAGCTCATCGACAAGCTGGGGATCGCCAAGCCGGGTTATGAGAGACGCAGCCGGCTGGTCGTGGATGTCCGCGAGTCGAACCTGGCCGCCCAGCTCTTTTTCAAATCCTGCGGCCTGCGGGCCGTCAAAGTGATCAGAAACTTTTACCGCGACATCGCGGAGGACGTGTATCGGTTCGAGTATCGCCTGCCTACCGGTGAGTTCCGGGAGCCCGCGGCGAATCGAATCAGTGGGATCCCGTTCTGATTTCTGATGTATGAATTCAGAAATCAGAATTCCTCGATCATAGATCTGCCCCCCGGTCAGCCCCGCACCTGGCGGCGTAATCTCTGGGGCATGCCCGCCACCCAACGCAAACCCCCGTCCCCCGTCCCCTGTCTCCCGTCTCACGCGTGGCAACACTACGTCGCGAGCGGCCGCACGGATGAGCGGCTCCGCGGTCGGCTGCTGGATCCGTATCTGGAGAAACTCACCAAGCTGGCGATCCGCCGGGCGTCGCTCTGCGCGGGACGCGTCGAGTGGCGGGATCTCTATCAGGAAGGCTACCTCGGCCTGGTCGACGCCGCGCAGCGTTTTGACCCGGACCGCGGCATCGGCTTCTGGACGTTTGCGGCCCGCAACGCACTGGGGCGGATGCAGGATTACCTGCGGTCGATCGACCCGCTCTCGCGGCAACACCGCCGGCGGAAGCGGGAGGCGGCGGACCTGGTCGCCGCCCTGGAGCAGCAGCTCGGCCACACGCCCACCGCGGACGAGATCCGCGACCAGCTCGGCGAGGACGTGGCCCGCGCGTACGAATCACCCGACGGGATGAACCAGCAGCTGCTCGAAGATTATGAGGGGCAGGGCTGGCGGCTGATGGACCTGGTGGAGGCCTGCGTGGAGCGGCCCGACAGTCGGCTGCTGTGCGAATCGTTCGCCCGCGAACTCCTGCGCCCCCTGGCGATGGACGACCAGTGCCTGGTGTGGTTGTGGGCGGTCCGCGGGGCGCGGATGCGCCAGCTCGGCGAGGTCTTCGACCACTCGGAAAGCTGGGTCAGTCAACGAATTGCGCAGGCTTTGGCCCTGCTCACCGACGATCTAGGCCGGGAAAACTTGCTAGCGGACGCGACGGCTGCAGGGTAATTGGCCACATTTTGCGCAAAATGGGAGTATAATCCGCCATGGCCACGATTCGAGGACGTTTCGACCGGGCCCCCTACCTCGCAAGATCGCCTCAGCTGTCGGATCAGCTGGCTGAGGCCTCGGGAGTGCGAGACATGGTCTACCAGCAGGATCACATCGAGCCGGCAGAACCGGACGCCGCGACCCAGGAGCGGATCACCGCGGCGATCCAGGAGTGTGGACGACAGATCCGAGCCAATCGCCCGGCGGTGGATCGGCAGGACGGTTCGCACGGTCTGCCGGCGGCCACCGTGGCGGCGGTCGAGCGACTGCTGGCCCTCCCGCAGAGCACGATCCGGGGCGTGGCCCGCGCGGTCGGCGTCGATGCCGGCGTGGTGCGGACGATCAAATCGCGGACCTACATCCGCCGCACCCATGCCGAGCGGTGCCCCGACTGCGGCGGTGCGGTGACCGATCCCAAGCGGCCCTGCCGGGTGTGTGAGGAAAAACTTGTGAGGGCGGCCAGGTCGTCGCGCCGCCGGGGAGACTCACCAGGACGCGTCAATCCTTTTCTCCCGGAGCTCCCCCCGATGATCACCGCCGAAACCCTGTTGCAACTTGCCGACTTCGTCGAGAAGTCGCAGGCCCAACTCAAACTCCTCGCCTCGCTCACCGGCACGCAGTTCGACGACTGGCTGGTGAAGCTGCTGGTGCACATCTCCGCGAACCGCGACCTGATCAACGACGTGGTCGCCTGGCTCAACTGGGTCGGCATCGTCCGCGGTGGCGAAGGAGAGCAGGATCCGCGGCCGACGCTGCCGGCGAGCTTCGCCCCGTTTGAGAGCAATCTCCACCGGTTGCAGACGACGCTATTGGAAGCGGAGCTGGGGAGTTAGTTGCGACTTGCGCACATCGGCCAGCCCTCCGCGTGAGCTGCGAGACTCAGTCTCTGCCCTCCGTGCGTGCGCTGGGTGGCGGTGACTTCTTTTGATCATCCTCCTCGCGAGACAACCACCCCCAGCGCACGGACTTTTTTTCCCGCCATGCCTTTTCTCGATCTCGATCGTAGTGCCGTCCGTCGCGCGCGGCGAGAGCGTCGGCAATCACGCCGGCGAAAACTCGTGGAGCGCCTCGCCTACCTCGGCGGTGTGGCGGCGCGCGGCTTCACTGGTCCGGCGATCCCGTGGCTGGCGACGATCGTCGGCGTGGTCGGCTTTGTGTTGTGGCTCTGGAGCAAGACATGAAAGAATCCCTCATCCGCTTCGCCGGCCTCTGCATCCTGAGCGCAAGCATGATCTATGCGGCGCGACAGTTCTCAGACCGGGGGGACAAGCCCCACGGCTCGCCTCCCCCCGCCCCCCATTCCTTCCCGGAGCAGGTCGCCGTCGAGTACGCCAACATGGGCGCCGACGAGGCCTGCATCCTGCAGACCCTGTTCGAGCAGTTCGCCCACAGTCTCGAGTACGACGGCCAGCGCACTGAGCCCGTCGTCCGCAGCTCGCTCGACATGGGCCAGCGGCTCGAGAAGCTCATGCAATACCGCTACGGCGAAGACTCGCCGTTCGGCGATCGCTACCAGAGTTTTGAAACGCTGGTCGCTGCGGAGCTCAAGCGCCGGCTCGCCCTCACCCAAACCGCCCAAGAAATCACCCCCGAAAAACGCGCCGCCGCGGTGGCGTTGTTCCGAGAAGTGAGCAGCGCGAATTAAGACCGGCGAGTCGTAGACTCGCGGCTACTGTCCCCCGTATCCTGTCCCCCGTCCCCCCACCTCATGCTTCGTCGTCCCGCCTTCAACACCGGCAGCTACCACCGCGCCCCGGACCTCGCCGCCCAGCGCAGCGACTTCGGCCGTGAGTGGCATATCGTCTGCCGCGGCATCGACACCTCGGACCGCCAGTGCGATCCCCGCGCTGTGTTGGATCCCCGCAACTGGCTCCGCACGGAGAACCAGGTCAGCACGAACAGCTGTGGCGGGCAATCGCTCTCCACGGCCGGCGAGCTGGTCTACTGGCTCAAGACGGGGCAGGTGATCCAGCTCTCCCGTTGGTTCGGCTATATCGAGGGGCAACGCCTCGCCGGCAGGCTATCGCCCCGCAACGGCCTGGCGATCGTGCACGGCGTGAAGGTGTTCAAGAACCTGGGCCTGCCACTCGAGGAACTCTGCCCGTTCACCGGCCGCTGGTACACCGACATCTCTAAGGAGGCCTACGAAGACGCCCTCAACCGCCAGCTCTTGCAGAGTTACGTGCTCGACACCTCGCAGAAGGGCACGGACTTTCTGATGGCCAATGCCGGGGCGATCTACTTCGGCATGCCGTGGGTCAACAGCTTCCGCGCGGCGCAGGAGATCATCACCGAAGTTCGCGGCTCGACCCGCGTCGGCTGGCACGCCTTAGCGTTTGTCGGCTGGATCGAGGTCGACGGCGAGCCGCTCTACATCCTCGCCAACAGTCACGGCAAGGGCTGGGGCAATAAGGGATTCTCACTGTGCACGCCCGAGGTGATGCGCGAGCTGTGGCAGATCGGCGGCCCGTTCGTCGGCCTCTCCGACATGGAGACCCCCCAACTCCGCGAATTCGACTGGGAGCACAACTTACTGCCATGACAAAAAACCGCGCTGCCCTGATCGTCGCCGCCTGCATGCTGATCGTTTGGATCTGCATCATCGTGCTGGCTCGCTCCCGAGACCAGTTTATTGACGGCTTTAGCTGCTCCGAGAACCAGGAGCGCGACTGCGAGCGGGCGCGTGCTTACGTCGCCGCCGACTTTGCTTTTTCCGATTCGGTGGATCCACGTCGCGATTCCCCGCCCGACACCGGGCTACCGTATGGGGAAGGCGCGAGTCGTTAGGCATTAGTCGTTAGTCAGAAATCCTAAATCAAAAATTCCCCCTCACCCCACGAGACCCAAACCATGCGAACTTACTTTGCCCTCGTCCTGGCCGCCGCAACTTTGCAATCGCTCTACTCCACGATCACCGCCGCGCCCGTCCCTTGCGACGCGCAGGCCTCGCAGATGCAATGCGGCCCCAATGGCTGTTTCTTCCCCTCCCAATCCCCAGCCCCCAACCCCCAATCCTCCCTCGACGAGCTCCCCACCAGCTTCTCCGACTTCGAGCCGGAGCTGGCCCCGGTCCCGGAGAACCAGTCCTCCGCTTGCTGCCCTCAACCCTCCGCCCCGCAGCGCAGCGTCCTCAAGAGCCGCAGCGGCCGCTTCCCGGTGGTCCGCGGTTCGGCGCGCATGGTCGGCAAGGGCGCGAAGACCGTCGGCAAGGGCATGAAGGCCGTGGGCAAAGGTGCCAAGGCGATCGGCAGCGTGCCGGTGAAGATGCACCGCAACTCGCTCGAGCGTCGCGCCCGTCGCGGCAACACGTGTGCCGCCGCCAGGCTCGGAGCCGCCTCCACCCGTAAAGCCGCCCGTCAACAGTCCCGCGCATGCCGGCGAGGGAGCTGATGGCATCGGTCGTGACAGAAGCGGTCCTCGACCGCGTCGAAAAAAACTCCTGGAAGATCGCCGCCCAGTGGGGGCTCGGCGTGCTCGTCTCACTCGCGGCCGCCGTCTGGTTCGCCTGGCGGGCCACCAGCAACGAGACCTTTGTCCGCGACACGCTGATGGATCAATCGAAGGCCCAGCAGCAAGTGATCGCCCAGAACGGCGAGCAGCTCAAGCAGAACAGCGAACTGCTGCGCTCCAATCAAGAGTGTCTGCAGAACTGCACCCGCGCGTTCACCGACGTGACCAAGACCCTCGACCGTGCGATCGAGAAACTCCAGAACTAGCCATGAAGCAACTCGCCCTCCTCCTGCTGGCGATCGTCGCCACCCACCACCCACCACTCGCCACGCGCGCGGACGAGGCTCCGCCCGAGATCCTGATCCGGATCCCCGACGGCCATCCGGATCCGGGCAACCAACTTTTGACCCCAGAACGCGGTTGGCGGGAGCTCCTTACCGTGCGGGAGCCCGACGCCGACTGGCAGGCCCGCTACCCGGGCAAGCGCTCGGCCGCGGATCTGATCTACGAGCACGGCGGCGTCTATTTGCACAACCCGTGGTGGCGGCAGGTCCCCATGCAGTTCCACCAGTTCACGCAGCTCTGCGACTACTGCCGCGCGCATCCGGACGACCTGGTCGCCCGGCAGACCTGCGACGTGGAGGCCTTTGTCGCCGCCTGCAGTCAGCTCCGCCGCGATGGGATCTGGGTCACCATCTACATCGGCGGCGGCGGTCGCACCACCACGCGGCTCGAGGGCGAAACCGAAAGCGAATTCACCTCGCGGATGTACGCCGAGCTCTGGCCCTACCTGGCGATTCATCCCCCGATCAACGAGCTGGTCTTCGATGCCGAATACGACGGCGTGTTCTCGCAGCTCATCGAGCGGCTCAAGTTCCACAACCGGATCCAGGTCGGCATCGAGCCGACGGCCACCTACGCAGCGGCCCCACACTACCGCCGCGTGAATACCCACTTCATGGAGACCTGGCACGCCGGCAACACACGGAAAAACTGGGCCGGCAAGTGGCTCGACCCGGCAGCGATTCGCGGCTACAAGTTTTCGATCCTCCGCCTGGGCTACGCCGAAGCGGACGCGAGCAAATGGGCCACGATCGCCGATGTGCTCACCCGCCACGACTCCGCGGTGGTCGCGGTCCTCGAGGCCCCGCAGACCGGCAGCTTGGAGGTTGCGGAATGAAACGCCTGGCGATTGCGGTTTGGTTGTTGGCCTGCCCGAACGTCCTGGGCGACATCACCACCGATCTCGGCACGCACTACCAATCCGAGCAAACGAGCGGGACCACGCTCACGGCCGCGGTAGGGAACAACGGCACGCTGTCTGGCGGCCGCAACTTCTCGAACTTGACCACCTCGAGCAAAGGTGGCGGCTTAAACCTCGCCCACAATTATGACGGAAGCGCTGACTACAGCACGGCGACCATCACCGGGGGGATCGCTTATCCTTTCACCTTGTCGTGCTGGTATAAGCCGGACGACTTCGATGCGATCAGCTCGCCGGTAGCCATTCACAACAGCGGAGACATTTCGCAATACATCGGTTTGCGTGTTGATAGCTCAACGGGAGCCCTGCGGGTGGTCCGCCGTGTGGATCCCGTAAACGATCTGCACAGTGTCGGCTCCACGCTCACAGCGGGCCAGTGGTACCACATCACGGTGGCCTTTCAATCGCAGACCGCCTATGACGTGTATGTCAACGGCTCCTTGGTCGGCTCTTTTAGTGGCCGCGACAGCGTGGCCGTCAGTAGCAGCTTCAACACGATAACTGTTGGAGGTTTGCGTCCTTCGACGTGGCTGGCCGATGGGCCTATTGACGACGTGCGTTATTACACGAGAGCGATCGTTTCAGGCGACAACTCTGAGCTTTTCTATCTCGGCTCACCAGTGCGGTTCGTGATCAATTCCAGCAGACAAAGGCGAAACTAATGCGTGCAACTCTTTCCTTAATTCTTTCGGTGCTGATGCTCAATCCGCTCTACGGCGAGCTGTACCTCAAGCAATCGACGGCCGTGACGGTCAAGCTAGGGCCATTCCTGGACGACACTGACGGCAAGACCCCTGAAAATGCTTTGACGCTCACGCAATCGGACTTCCGGTTGTCTAAAAATGGTGGCGACATGGCTCAGAAAAATCAAAGCAGCAATGCGACGTTTGACGAGATCGGCGTCTACGACGTATCCCTCAACACAACCGACACCAACACAATCGGACGCTTGCGAATCGACGTGCTCAAGAGTGGGGCGCTCCCCGTTTGGAAAGAATTCATGGTGTTGGACGGCAACAGCTATGATCGTCAGGTGCTCGGGTACGAGTACACCCAAGACGGCCGCCGGATCTTGTTCGTAGATAAAACAACAGACGGGGCTGGGGACACGGGCACGCGAGCGGCACCTTACGACACGATTGCGAGTGCTATTTCAGGCGGTGCGAAAAACGATGTTATCTTTATCATCGACGGCACTTATGACGAAGGCTCTCTGGAGCCGAAGGAAGGCCAGATCCTAATTGGTCAATCGAGAACATCGACCATCATCTCGAAGTCTCTGGTTAGCTCAACAAGCTACGTCCTGAAGCTCTCTACCGGCTGCCAGATTCACAATCTGACTGTGACGGCTAATAGCGACGGCTGGGCGATCTACTGTGAAGATGTTCACAACATCGTCCTGAAAAACCTCAAAGTGAACGGGCAGGTAGACTCGCTGGCAGTCACCCAGGTGATTGAAGGGCGAATCCAGAACTACTTAATTGACGGCTGCTTTTTCGATGCGACCTATGACGCAACGGGACTCGGCTACATCGACGGCTTGACAATCCGCAACAGCACTTTCATTGCTCGCGGCACTTACGCACCAACGGCAGTTCCCCAGTCTATCGGGTTGAATGTCAATCTATGCAACGGCTCGGCTGAGAACTGCTACTTTGCTTCGATCATTCCTTCGGGCGGCTCTAATGTTGCAGCAGGCCACAAGGCCACAGCGGCACGGATCCAAGGGGCTTGTACGTTCACGCTCAAGAACTGCCGACTCTACGCCGAAACGCTCAACAGTTCTCATAATGGATTTGTCCGAGCGCTCACAGTCGGCAACGTGCTGAGCAATGGTGCGAAAGTTTATGCGGAGAACTGCCGCTACACTTCACAAAAATCGGGCGGCTCCTCAGTGCTCAGCGACATTGTCTCAGAGGGCTCACCCGCAGGTGAGGCGGTCGTGATCGGCGGTTATCCCGACACGGCGAAGGTGAGCGGCACGGTGCGGATCGTCGATGCCGACACCGACGAAACTCAGAGCAAGCTCCCCGCCGGCACTATCGCCGCGATCGGCGACCAGATGACGTTGGAGGACGAAGCGATCACCTCCGCCAAGATCGCCGCCGGTGCGATCGTCAAAGGGAGCGAAGCGACCGGATGGAACGACCCGACCACCGCGGCGATCAACTCCGCGATCGAAGCCGGCCAGGTCGGACTCGATGCGGCCGCCGCCAAGACCGCAGCCGAAGCCCTGCCGAGTGCCGCCGACATTTGGGACGCACTCACCAGCGGGATCTCCACGTCGGGCTCGATCGGCAAGCTGATCAAAGACAACCTCGACGCGGCGATCAGTAGCATCGAAGTCGGCTCAACCACGCCACGCATCAACTACCCAGCCGGTCCACCATATCGACTCAAGGCGAGCGACCTGAAGGATGGGACTTACGGCAGCAACGCCCCGGTGCGTCTCGCACCTGGTGCCACCGACGTCGCCTTCAGTGTCGACATGCGGCCGCTGTTCGGCAACGTGTTGGTCACGAGTGTCGGCACACCGACAGTGAGCGGTGGTTCGATCACCGCAGCAGCCCTCGGACCACGGGACCACGAGGCTATGGTGCAACTCAGTGGCACCGCCACCGCCAGCGAGAGCCGCACCGTCACCTTCACCGTGACGATGGCCAATGGCGATACCGTGACTCTCAAGGTCTCGATCATCGTCACCGCAGCCTAGCCTCTGCCCGACCCGATAGGGCGTTCCACCCCTATCGACGGGCGTTCACCCCCGTCTTGCCACGTGGCAAGATAGGGGCCCGGGGGGGCCAAGGGGTCCTTTCGGGGGCCCGCCCGGGGGCAGCGTAGCTGCCGGATCGAATGGTTTTTTTTCAGCGGCGACGTTTTTTGCCAGGTAAGTAAGTTCGTTATTCGAGGTGCTCGTGGCCGACGGTGCCCCACAGCAGACCACCGCCGAGCAGCTCCGGCAGAAGCAGCTGGAGACCCTCGTCCAGGCGGCCCTGCAGAAGAAGAAGGCCGGCGAGAAACTCCTGCAGCGAGAGATCGCCGCCCTGGAGAAGTTCGAGCAGCAACAGGACGAGCGGCGCGGCCTGCGCTTTGTGCGTGCCATCCCCAAAAAGTTTTGGTGCGAGTGGAGCGGCCGGCAGCACCGGACACTCAACGCCCAGGCGGATCTCTACGGGTTGCCCGTCGGCGGTCCGGTGATCGACCTGGTGGCGTTGGCGAAGTGGCTGCACGACTGGCTCGCACAGCACAAGCAGGCCCTCTCCGAATTGGTCGCGGTGGACGATCTGCCCGCCGGCGAGGCCAAGACCCTGCAAGGCAAACTACTCGCCGAGAAGGTCGAGCAGCTCAAGCACCGCAACCTGCTATTGGAGACGCAGCTCGCCGAGAAGCAGCAGAAACTTTTGCCGCGCGACCAGGTGCACGAGCTGCTGGTGCGTGCGGCGCAGATCCTCCGCGGTGCCGGCGACCGCCTCTACAAACGACACGGACAAGAAGCTGGTGACATTCTCGCCCAGGCCCTCGACGACTTTGAACAGATCCTCCAGCAGCTCGCCGATGACACCAGCCCTCGCGAGTGAAATCAAGTTCTTCTTGACGGCGGCACGCGCGCCGCGGATCCGCAGCCTGCGCGAATTTGCCGAGCAGGAACTCGTGATCCCCGAAGGTCCCTACCAGGGCCAGAAGTTCCGCGTCTCCACGCAGCCCTTTGCCGGCCTGTTGCTCGACGAGATCGACAGCGGCCGCTGGCAGAAGTTTCGCGTCACCGGGTGCGTGCAAAGCGGCAAGACTTTGCTGCTGTTCATCCTGCCGACCTGCTACCACCTTTTCGAGTGGGGCGAGCCCGTGATCGCGGGGATCCCCTCGATGCAAATGGCCGGCGACAAGTGGCGGAAAGAATTGCTGCCGGCGATCAAAGCAAATCCGCGTTTTCGCGAGCAGCTCCCGGTCGGCAAAGGGAAGGGATCCAAAGGGGGCAGCTTCGACCTCATGCAGATGCAGAACGGGGCGATGCTCAAATTCATGGCGGGCCACGGTGGCGACGAAGTCCGCAGCGGCTTCACGGCCCGCGTCTTGGTGGTGACCGAAGCCGACCGCGTCGACGCCGCCGGCGAAGCGAGCCGCGAAGCTGCTCCGATCTACCAGATGGAAGCCCGGACCGCCGCCGAGGCCGACAACGCCCGCCTGTTCGCCGAGTGCACGGCGACCACTGAAGACGGCTTTATCTGGCAGGAGTATTCGGAGAACAGCACCGCGTCGAAGATCGTCGGCCAGTGTCCGCATTGCCGCGAGTGGGTCACGCCCGAGCGGGAGCATTTTGTGGGGTGGGAGGACTGCTTGAGCGAAGTCGAAGCGGCGGAGCGGGGCACCTTTATCTGCCCGAGCTGCGCGGCCTGCATCGACGACAACCAGCGGCGTGTGATGAACGAGGGGGCGAAGCTGTTGCACCGCGGCCAGGTGATCGACCGCGATGGCGTGATCACCGGCGACCCACCGCCAACCCGCACGCTCGGCTTCCGCTGGAACGCCTTCAACAATCTATTCTGGCCTAGCTCGTTTCTCGCCGTGAAAGAATGGGAGGCGGCCCGAGCACGGGACTACTACAGCGCGGACCTGCAGATGCGGCAATGGTATTGGTGCCTGCCGGCCGTGCCCGACTGGAGTGATCCGGTGCCGCTCACCGCGGAGCAGATCGCGTCGCGGGACCTGGCGGACCTGCCGCGCGGGATCCTGCCGGAGGGGACCACGCACATCTCCGCCGGCGTCGACCTGCGGGCGAGTCAGCTGCACTTTGTGGTGGTCGCCTGGCTGGCGGACGGCCGCGGCCACGTCGCCGACTACGGCACGCTGCCCGTGCAGACCAAGGAACTCGGCGAGCGGCAGGCGGTGATGGCTGCCCTCGAGCAGCTCCACCAGCGTTTCCTCGCCGGCTATCCGGGACCGACGGGGCAGCGGATCCTGCCGGGCTGGGTCTTCATCGACGCCGGCTGGCAGACCGACGTGGTCCGCGCTTTCGTGAGGCAACGGAAACGCGAGGGCGTGAAAATGTACCTCCCCAGCTTCGGGCGCGGCCAGAGTTTGCCGGCGAGTCGCGGCGGGTTCGTGCTCCCCACCAAAGTCACTCCGGCCAAGCCCTTCATCGGCGAGCAATACTACGTCTCTTGGCACTCGAAGCACCTTCTCCACGCGGTATTCTTGAACGCGGACCATTGGAAAAGTCGGGTGCACGATGGTTTTGCGATGCCCGTCGAACAGCCGGGCGCGTTGACCATTCCCAAACCACTCACCACCGCCGACCAGGCCGATGCTCGAGTCTTTACCCGCCACATCGTCAGCGAGAAGTGTATCGAGCAGCACATCCCCGGCCGCGGAGCGGTCCCGACGTGGGTCAACGAAAGTCGGCGGGCCAACCACTACCTCGATGCACTCGCCGAGGCCTTGGCAGCCGGTCACTTGTGCGGCGTCCGCGTCGCCGAGCCCGAGCCGCCGCGGCCGACCGTAGCCACCACCCCGCAGGTCGTGGTCTCCGACGAACCCTACCTGCTCAGCGACCGTGAGGATTAACTGATGGAATCTTTCGACCCGAGGCCGCACACCCTGCAACCTGGCGACGTGCAAATGCCCGTCATCGAGCACGAGCAATCGAACCTGCGCCAGCTCGACAAGGTTCCGATCCTGCTCGAAGCCGAGCTCACGCATTGGCAAGTCGGCTTCACTCAGCGGTCGCTCGAAGATCCGCGGATCCACACCACGCGAATCTCGCCGCAGCAGGCGGTCGCGCTGAAGCTGCTCTCGACCAGTTTGAACCAGCAAGGGGCCCGCATGAGCAACGAGCGTTTCGTGCAGAGCGCGGCCGATGCGCTGCGCTATATCCTCGATCAAATCGTGGACCAGGTCCCCGCACCCCTCATGGAGGAGCTCGTCGCCGAGTTGTAATTATTGCCGCTGGAATCCAGGTTTATTACCCCCAATAACAGGAGAAGTGCCGTGCGAGAACTGACCAGTCACAAAGTAAACGGATTGAATGAAGCACTGACAATCATCGTGAACGATGAACCCGGCCCAGGAAACGCCTGCCATCTTTACAGCATCACGTATGCCGAGGAAGGTCAAACGCAAGTCCAGAGCGTCTGTTTCCAAAATGGCCCGATATTGGAAAAGGGTGTTAATGGCGTTTCCAACGAAGCATTACTCGCGATAGTTGAGGACCGCTTACAGGGCTTTCAGTCGGGAGAGTTTTCTTGCCGCGAGAACGCGGTCGCCCTCACCAAGTTGCAAGAGTGCATAATGTGGCTCCAGAAGCGAACGCGAGACCGCATGGCCCGAGGCGTAGAAGGAACCCATGAAAGATAGCTCTCCCCAGGATGCGACCTCTGATCAATCCCTGGTCACGTGGTCGGATGCAACCGACATCAACATTCGCGACCAAATCGAGCAATTCGTGGAGAAGGCTAGGGCTGATACTGGTCTTGAATGGTCCGACGTAGAAATCGAGTCATTCCAAAAATTTCAGCACCTCGCTCGCCTAGCAGCTTCAGCGTCCACGGAGGAACTTTTGCGCGAATACCGAAAAGTGACTTTTAACCAAATCGACAAAGGATTCACCAGTTAATGCCACGCAGGAAGAAACTCAACGGCGTCGACTCGCTCGCGCAGCTTACAGGCGACGCCGCCAACCCGCGCAAAATCAGCGACGAAGGGGCCGCCGGCCTCGCCAAGTCGCTCGAAAAGTTCGGCGACCTCTCGGGGATCGTCTTCAACGTGCAGACTGGCGAACTGGTCACGGGCCACCAACGGGTCAAACAGATCCAGGCCAAATGGCCCGAGGCGAAGATCGAAGTGGTCGACACCGACCGCGGCGTGATTCGCATCGACGCCGAGCGGTTCTTCGCCGTGCGGGTGGTCGACTGGTCGAAAGCGAAACAACGCGCGGCGAACGTCGCCGCGAACAATGCGAAGATCCAAGGGAAGTTTACCAGCGACCTCTCGACGTATTTGCTCGAGGTCGAAGCCGAGCTCTCCGAGGAGCTCCCCACCGTGCTCGACGACTGCCTGCTCACGGAGCTGATGGCGGCCGGCATGGATCTCACCGACGCCACCGAAGACGAAGCGACCGACGAAGCCGAGGACCTCAACGAGGCGGCGATCGAAGAAAGCTACCAGCTCGTGGTCACCTGCAAGGATGAAGCCCAGCAGAAGGAAATGCACCAGCGGCTCACCAAAGAAGGTTTTGCGGTCCGCGTCCTGACGATTTAGGAATCCGGAAAAAATCATGTGTATTTTCGCGCATACAGTGCATGGCAGTGCATAGTGGTGCACCCAGTACACGGTGCCTTGCACTGTATCGATTTAGGGCTTGATTCAATGAGAAACTGCGAGCAGATTTCACAGAATGAAGACGTACTTTGTTCGAAGTGGAATTTCGGGACCGATCAAAATCGGTATATCTGAGAACCCGGAAAAGCGAGTCCGTGACATGCAAACGGGGTCCGGCGAGATCCTCTTCTTGTTGGGAGTCTTAGAATCTGACCGTGAACTTGAACTGCACCAGAAGTTCCGCAAATTCAGAATTCATGGTGAATGGTTTGAAAGCTCTGCTGATCTCCTGATCTGGATCAAAGAAAATGCGCTATTATCTGACTCAAGGCCAGCTTTGCTTGGGCCAGCAGTACCATTGCGACAAACAACAGCAATCGATCTCTCTGACCCGCACGTATGGTGTGATTCGGTTTATGATTTAGCAGAAGCTCGATTGCGAGGCGACAACGGGAGCTTTTCTTTGTGGTTGCAAAAGATGCTTTCTGACCTCATTGACCGGCATCACCCTGAACTTGTTTGCTACGCCTTCGATGAAGAGGAGGAGGACGGCAACCCAACAATTTGTGACTGTTCGTGTTGCGTTATCGGGGTTTTGTCAGACGAGATTTTTAACTCGAAAATTGTTCGTGCTGTCGGCGTCCGTATGCTCGAACAAGAAGTTTTTTTGAGTACAGACTGCGAGTTGCACCAATGTTTCAACTTCAATGGAACCAGTCGTCTGAAACAAAACTTATTTGCTCGAATGATTCGCTGTATGGAAGATTCGTTAGATTGGTTGGACTTTAACTGTTATCTGGTGGGCCCTGGCTCAACGGAACCAACGCCCTTGAAAGAATACGTTTCGATGTGGAAAAGGCATAAATCCGTTGAAGATCACTGGATTAGCCAGGCCGCTCGTTCTTTCACCTCATTATTTCGGGCAAAGGTCTCATCAACAGATCCTCCGAGAGCCGCCTGATCCCCTGCAAGGGAAACCTCTCGCTCTGGAACCTCCCCCCCGACATAGCGGCGCTCTTGGTCCGCTAGGCCATGGCCTCCCGGTAGTTCTCCCCCCGGGGCGCGTACTCACCCAGGGGGGCGGCTGTGCGCTGGTGTGCGCTTGGCCAGGTCGGCCAGGCTTGCGGTGCGCTGGGGGGAATGAGTACCCCCGAACTCTCCAGCGCCCTGAGTCGCGCCCAGCTGATTGCGATCTATCAGGACGCGTCGGACTACGATCTGACGGGGTCGATCTCCCAGGCCCGTCGGTTCATCCAGGCGGGGCGGATGCTCTTGGCTCAACCCCTGCGGCGCAGCGCGTCCGGCGGACGGGGCGGCGAAGAAGTCGAACTCGAGCCGCGGATCATCCAGGAACAGATCGCCCGTGCTGAGGCCTGGTACCACACCCAACAAGCCACCACCCAGCTCGACCCGCGGCAACTCGTGCCGGCGGATGATTTTCGCGGCTGATCTTCTTTTCTCCCTGCGCAAACGCTTCTCGTGCCCAAATCGCTCGACTCGATCACCGACAGCTTCACTGATACGCGGAGCCACTACCTAGCGGCGAAACGCTCGAGCCGACTCCGCCGCCGTCGGCAGGGGATCCCGCCGATGGGCGCCAGTGCCGACTGGCACTACCAAAGCGAAGGCGACTACCTGTGGATGGCTGAGGCGGCCCGCGACATGGATCGCAATGACCTGGTTATTGGCCAGGCGGTCGACCGCGTCGTGGAGAACACCGTCCAAAGCGGCTTCTGCCCCGAGCCGAGGACCGGCGACGAAGGGCTCAACAAGGCCCTCAAAGAACGCTGGGAGGACGAATCCACCGATCCGCAACTCTGCGACGTGGCCGGCCAGCTCACCTTCCACGAACAGACCAAGCTGGTCTTGCGCGACTGCCTGGTGGCGGGCGACATCTTCGCCCTGCCGAGCCGCGAGGGACCGGTGCAACTGGTCGAAGGGCACCGCTGCCGCTCACCGCACCGCTCGAAAAAGAACATCGTGCACGGTGTGGAGATGACCGAAAACCGCAAGCGACTGCGGTACTGGTTCACCAAGGAGCCGATCAATCCGCTCGCCGCCAACGGGCTGCGACTGAAAGACCTCCGCTCGATCGAAGCCTACGACTCCAGCGGGCGACCGAACGTATGGCACGTCTATTTTCCGAAGCGGGCCACGCAGACCCGCGGCGTCTCGGCACTAGCGCCCTGCTTCGACGCGGCGAGCATGCACGACGACATCCAGTTCGCCGAGCTGCTGCACCGCCAGGTGGCAAGCTGCTTTTTCATCTTCCGCAATCGCACCAGCGAGTGGGATCCCACGCTCAACAACAACGCGGCACGCATCGGCAACGAACTGCCGGCCGACGGCACCCAGCGCCGCATCGAGGGCGTGGTCCCTGGGCTCGAGCTCACCGGTGCCAAAGGCGAGACCCTCACGATGGATTCGCCGAACATTCCCAACCAAACCTATTTCCCGCACGTGCGGATGGTGCTCACGTTCATCTCGATCAACCTCGGCCTGCCGCTGGTGGTGTTCCTGATGGACGCCAGCGAGACGAACTTCTCCGGGTACCGGGGGGCGATTGACCAGGCCCGCATCGGCTTCCGCAACATTCAAGGAAAGCTCGTCGAAAAGTGGTGCCGCCCCAACTGGTGGTGGAAGGTCGAACGCTGGGCGGAAGACGACCCTGCGATGGCGAAGGCCTTGGCCGACGGCTCGCTGTGGAAGCACACCTGGCACAAGCCCAACTTCGCCTACATCGAGCCGGTCAAAGACGCCACCGCCGACCTCATCCGGCAATCCAATCTGCTGATCTCGCCGAGCCGCTGGGCGGCCGAGCGGGGGCACGACTGGAACGAACTGGTCAACGAAACCATCCGCGATCGCCGGCAGGCGATCGAACAGGCCCTCGAAGTCGCCGGCGAGCTGAACCAAGCCCACGGCCTCGCCGGCGAGGCATCGGTCCGCTGGCGGGATCTCGCCCCGCTGCCGAACGCCGACGGCGTCGCGGTCTCGATCATCGACGGCCCGAACGGCACCACCACCAACGAAGAAAAGGCATCCGCATGAAGACCCACGTCGACCACCACGCCATCGGCCAAGCCATTCCCCACGCGGATCAATACTTCGGCGTGTGGGCCATGTACGAGCCGGCCTTCAACGGCCTGGTGGGTCAGGCCCGTCAGTTGAACCTGCAGGTGCACCTCTCGCAGCAGCAAACCCCCGCCGCCCAGGCGGAGATCCAGGCCCGGGCGAACACCCAAATTCAAACCACCCGCGGCGGTGCGATCGCACTCTTGGAGATGCACGGACCGCTGCAGAAGCACGCCTCGAGCTTTTCGGCGGGCACGAGCACGGTCGCCTTGCGTCGGCAGATTCGCGCCGCGATGGCCGACGACTCTGTCGCCGGCATCCTACTGCACGTCGACTCACCCGGCGGCACGGTCGCCGGCACCGACGATCTCGCGCAGGACGTGGCGGCTGCCGCCCAGAAGAAACCGGTCTACGCCTACATCGAAGACCTCGGCGCGAGTGCCGCCTACTACGTGGCCAGCCAGGCGACGAAAGTCTTCGCCAACTCCGCCGGCCTGGTCGGTTCGATCGGCGTGTTCTCGGTCGTGCACGACCTCTCGCAGATGGCGGAAAAGGAAGGGATCCAGGTCCACGTGGTGAAGTTCGGCAGCTTCAAGGGCTCCGGAGCACCCGGCACGGCCGTGAGCGAGGAGCAGCTCGCCGAGATGCAGAAACTCGTCAACAGCTTCGGCGAGGATTTTGTGGCGGCGATCCAAACCGGCCGCAAACTCCCGCGGGCCACCGTCGAGCAACTGGCCGACGGACGCGTCCACAAGGCCGCCGCAGCGGTCGACCTGAAACTCATCGACGCCGTGCAATCGCTCGACGCCACACTCACCGCCCTCATCGAAGCCACCCAGCAACCCAGTCGGGGCTCCCGTGCCGCCGACGCAACCCGGAGACCCGTTATGAGTCAAGAAACCGAAACCACCATCCAGGCCAACGCCGCCGAGCTCAAGAGCAGCCTGCCGACGATCGCACAACTACGGAAGGCGATCCCCTCCGCTTCGAGCGATTTTCTCGTCGCCCAACTCGAGGCTGAGGCCACGATCGAAGAAGCCATCAAGGCCCACAGCGACCAGTTGGCCAAAGAGAACGAGGAGCTCAAGGCGCAGCTCGCCGCCGCGAGTGAACCGAAGCCTGCCAAGCAGCTCGGCAACGACACGCTGGCCGACCTCGACGACGACGGCGACACCTACGCCGACGCCGGCAACGAATTCCGCGCGAAGGTCGACGCCCTGGTCGATCGCGGCGTGCCCCGCTTCAAGGCCGTGAGCACGGTCGCCCGCAAGCACCCCGAACTCCGCGAGGCGATGGTCGCCGAAGCCAACCTGTAATTCGTGGCGGTCCGAGGGGGTAAACCCCTCGGCTCTCGCTACCTCCTCCCTCCCTCCACCCTCCTCACTCATCCCCCAAAGGAACCCTGCCCATGGGCAAATACAACGACTCAGGCTACCTCCCGTGCGTCGCCGACGAGGCGATCGGCCAATACCTCCGCGTGAAGTTCGACAGTGACGGCCGCGTCACCAAGGCCGGACTCACCGACCAGGACATCGGCGTCGCGATGGAACCCGCTTTCGCCGCCGGCGATGCGATCCCCGTCAAACTCCGCAACGCACCCGGCACCGTGCCGATGGTCGCCGACGAGGCGATGGCCGTTGGTGCACTCGTGTACACCGAAGCGGACGGCGAAGTGCAAGACACAGCCGCCAGTACCGCATTTTTGGTGGGCCGCGCGCTGGAAGCCGCCACGGCCGCCGGCGACATCATCGAAGTCTTGCGCTTCGACGGTGGCGAGGCCAACGCGTAACTCCTCCCCCTCCGACCCTCCTCCGCGCAGCAAGGCCCACTTGCTGCGCGACTCCCTCCCTCCTGTTTCTTTTTTTCCTGCTTCTCTGAAAGGAGCACCTACTCATGCCATCGCCCTCCACATCCCTGGCCACCCAACGGCCGGACCTGGCGGCCAGCTTCGAGGAATTTTCCCTGGAGGCCGACCGGCAAGGTTTTATCGGTCATCGCGTTCTGCCCGTCATCGAAGTCGCCCAGCAAGCGGGCAACTTCGGCAAGATCCCCCTCGAGGAACTCTTGCGTGACGCCGAAACCCGCCGCGCTCCGCGCTCGGGTTACAACCGCGACGACTACAAGTTCGAGACCGCCACTTACGCGTGCGAAGAACACGGTTTCGAGCAGCCCGTCGACGATCGGCTGCGGAAGATGTACGCCAACTACTTCGACGCCGAAATGATCGCCACCAAGCGGGCCTACGATCGCGTCCTGCGCAACGCAGAAAAGCGGATCGCCGACCTGCTGTTCAACGCGACGACCTTCACGCCGCAGTCGATCACCAACGAATGGGACGACTCGGCCAACGCCGTGCCGCTCACCGACGTGGAGACGGCCGTCAAAGCCGCCTGGGCCGCCAGCGGTCTTTGGCCCAACGCGTTGATCATCAATCGCAAGGTCTTCCGCAACCTGCGGAACTGCACGCAGATCATCGACCGCGTGAAGTATCAGGGCTTTGTCGACGCACGTGCCGGCAACATCACCGCCGAAGCCCTCGCCCAGGCCTTCGACCTGGACATGGTGCTGGTGGCTGGTGGCAGCCGCAACACGGCGAAGCAAGGCCAGAGCGCGTCGATCTCGCAGATCTGGAGTGACGAGTACGCGATGGTTTGCCGCATCGCCTCGACGAACGACTTCGAGGAACCCTGCATCGGCCGCACCTTCCACTGGTCCGGCGATGGCAGCGAAGTCGACGGCCACGTCGAAAGCTACCGCGACGAAGTGAAGCGGGCCGACATCGTCCGCGTCCGTCACGACGTCGACGAAGTGGTGCTCCACACCGCGTGCGCGAAGCTGCTGGACAACGTGACCACCTAGTAAACCTCCTCCCGCCGGCGGATCCGGTGAGCGGTTCTCGCTCACCGCCGCCGGCTCTGGGGAGTTGTTCACTAACCACCTGAACACCCATCTGAAAGGAGGCCTATCGTGGCCAAGAGAGCACAAGCCAACGGGAACAAAGCGGGCAATCAGGCCCCACCTAGTGGCGATGAAAACCAGGACAAGAAAGAGCCGGCCAAGAAGGCGCCCAAGCTCGAAAAGGTGTCCGTCATCCTCCGCAAACCGGCGATGATCGCCAACGAGGAGCAACCCGCCGGCACCCAGTTGGCCGAGATCACACTCGCGCCGGGCGTGAGTCTCAACTACCTGGTCGACGCCGTCCGCTGCGACCTGGCAGGCCGAGACAAAGGCGGGGAGTAATCCCCGACCATGAGCCTCCACAGCGATCTCATGCTGGCCGGCCGCGAGCTGATCGCGAGCGTGCACGGCACGCCCGCGGGGGCGCGCTACTGGCCTCCGGACGGGGATCCGGTCCTGGTGGACCTGGTCGCTGTCGGCGAGATCACCGTCGAGGAGGAGCTGGTCCCCACGGGGCGCGGTCTCGAGCAGACCCGCCGCATCGAGAAGCTCTCGCTGCGACTGGCGGATCCGCCGGAGCTGGCGCTCAACGGCCGATTCGAGCTGGTGACCGACGAAACCCGCGAGACGCCGCCCGACGTGCCGGACACGTGGGAGATCGCCAACCTACGCGGCGTCGGCACCTCCGCTGTGCTCGTGGAACTGCGGCGCCCCTGGAAGATGGCCACCGGGCGAGCTGGCCGGCATCAACGCACCAACTAATTTGTCCACCCACAAATTGATTTGTCATGCCCGTCGAAGCCGCCAGCAATCCGTGGACCCATGCCGAGGACAAGCTCGCGGCGACGCTCCCTGAGCTCGCCGCGTTCCGCACCCTCACCGGATCCGCGGACGCGACGGCGGCGGCGCTGAAGGTGTTCGTCGACGAGACGGTCCACCCGGAAGACGGCGAGGCCTTCACGGTCGACGAGCTGCGCTCCCTGGCCAGCTACGCGATCGTGTCGAGTGCCACCAGCGAAGGCTACCGACTCTCGCCGCTGGGCGTGATCGGCGACCCGTTCGACGCCAGCGGCGGATTATTGCTCGCGATCGAGCGGCTGATTTTTGAATCCGAAGCCAATGCCGAAGCAACAGCCGAGACGGCCAAGCGGGCCAGCGATCGCTGGTTCAAAAACCGCATCGGCGAGCTGATGAGCGAGCTGGTCGTCTACTGGCAAACCAACAGCGGCCCGCGGGTCATCGACTTTGTCGTGGTCGACGGCCCCTGGCACACCCACCCCGAAGAACGCGCGAGCTGCGGCCACTGGCAGGGAATCGAATTGGCGATTCGCTGGGGCCTGGTCCGCAACTAACCATGAATGACCCGCATCGCTGTCAACGTCGAACTCAAAGGCTTCGAGGCGCTCAAACAGCGCGACCTCAACGACGCGATCCGCGATGCCCTCTCCAACATGGGCGTGCGGTGGAAACGCCGCTACCTGCCGCTGCACTTCACCAAGGCGGGAGCTCGCAAGTACAACTACAAGCCGCGGCAGGGGGAACTCAACCCGCTGCGTCGCGGCACCTACACCAACCGCAAGCTGCGACTCTTTTCCCACACGCTGCCCAACGTCTACACGGGCGAGCTGCGGCGGCTCTCGTTGCAGGGTCAGACCAAGACCACCGCCAAGTCGACCGCTTCCCGCGCGCACGTCCGCGTGCATCTGCCGCGCAAGGCGAACTTTCGCCTGCACGAGCTCTCGATCGTCAGCCCCGACGAACAGGCCGAGCTGGAGAAGTTTCTCGTCGAAGATCTCGAGCGGCAGTTCACCAAGCGCGGCCAGAGCGGCACCGTCAAAGTTTCACTCGTCCCTTGATTCCCGGCGATGCGTTGCATCGCGGCTATTCCCCACCACTCACCACTCGCCACTCGGAACTCCCTCGTCATGTCCAAACGCTTTAGTAATCATTCGCTCAAGATCCACACCACCACGGAGTCCGGCGGGGCAGTTACCGTCGGCACGCTGCGGAACCTCTCGCACCAACTCAACAGCTCGATCATCGCGCCCGAGACCGGCGACGTGTACGACGTGATGCAGGTCGTGGCCGAGCAGCGGCCCGTGATGAGTTTCGCCAGCTACGCCCTGGCCACGATCCTCGACAACGTCGCCCTGGCGGGCAAAGTGGTCGCCAGCGACGGCACCCACCCGGGGATCGTGGGCTACGCGCAGAGCCACGACGCCGCGCAGGCCAACGCCCGCGGCGGGACCGGCACCCACCTCTCGCTCACCTGGGGGCAGGGGCTCTTGAGTATCGACCGGATCACCTGCGAGAAGGGAGGCCTCGCCGAGATCGGGCTCACCATGCGGGGCACGACCCCCGACGGCGACACCGCCCCGGTCGTGGTGGCGTACAACGCCAGCCTGCCGGCGAGCCCCGTCATCAACGAGATCTTCGGACTCGGCAAGGCCCAAGTGCTGGGCACCACGGTCGACCGGATCCAGAGCGTCTCGATCGACTTCAATCCACAGGCCGAACTCCCCACCGACGCCGGCAGCATCTGGCCGCAGTTCATCGACATCCAGAAGATCCCGATGGTCACCACGATCGTCACGGAAGATCCCGAGTGGCTCAAGCCGTCGACGCTGGTGGAGTTCAACGGCAAGCAGACCACCTCGAGCAACACCTTCGTGAACTTTCTCAAGCACGAGGTCACGACCACGGCCGCGGCGAGCGGCGGATCGTTCGACGACTTCGCCGAGAGCGTGCACATCAAGGGCACCGTGACCGGCCTGGTGCACGTCACCGACCACTACTCCGCAAGCGGCGGCGGGATCAGCACGACCCAGATCCAGATCGCCTCGATGGCCCTCTCCGGAGTCGCCCCGCTGGTGGTCGATACGACCAGCGCTTACACGCTCTAAGCAGTCGTCAGTGGTCAGTAGTCAGTAGTCAGTCTGAAAGGAGGCCCACGTGGCCAAGAAAGCAACCAAGAAAACCCCGTCCCCCGTCCCTAGTCCCCCGTCCACCCTCCAAAAGTGTCGCCGCGTGTTGGCGATGGCCGGCCTGGCGGTCGCCGAAGCCGCTTCGCTGAGCGAAGCGGAGCAAGCCAGCTACGCCCAGCTCATCGACGACGACGGGGAGCCCACCGTGCCGAACCTCTTGCAAGCTGTGTGCGAGCTCCGCGCGAAGAAAGAAGTGAGCGACGAAAAGTAAGACCGAGGGGACAAGCCCCCCGGCTCATTCCGCAATCCGCAATCCGAATTCCGCACTCCCTTATGCCCGCCTTCCTCTACTTCGTGCCCGATCACAACACGCCCGTGTCGCTCGACGACCTGCGGCGGTGGGGTCTCGACTACGCGTTCGAGCGGGTGCCGTACCACGCCCACGTGCAGGGTCCCACCGGGAGCGGCACGCTGCTGGTTGACGACCGCCGGCTCGAACCGCTCACGCCGACCTATCGGCCCGAGGAGCAGACCTGGAAAAAGCAACCGGGTCGGGACTTCTGGGTCGGCTGGTACAACTCGCGCGTGCCGAGCATGCCAGATCTCGAGCGGGTGGAGCAACTCCCCGGCGATCGGGTGGAGCTGGCCGACGGCAACCGCTGGCTGGTGCCGCTGGTGCGGTTTGTCGATGCCGACAGCACGCCGCAGATCGCGCTGCCTGCTTACCTCGACGTGGACGATGATGGCAAGTTCATTCGCGGCGACACGGTCGAGCAATACGCCTGGCTCGTCACCCAGACAACGCCATTCTGGGAGGCTTATCACGATGCCTGGACAGCGGCGATCGAACACCAGGAAAGCCTCCCGGAGGATGCAAGCCTCGAGGAGCAGCTCAAGGCCTCGCAGTTCACGATCGACTGCCCCACACTCGTCGCCGACGCCGTGGCGGTACTCAGCGCGAACTATCGAATCGGACAACGCGAGGCGATGGCCATGAAACTCTTTCGCACCGACAGCGGGGCCGGCGAGATCCTCAAGGCGGCCTGCGACACGGCGACCGCCAACCTGTTTCTCAAAAAAAAAGTGCCGGCTCCGTCCGGCTGATGACTTATTGCCGCTGGCGGGCCGGCCTTTTACCTGACTACCGACCCACGTTTGCCGACCTGTTTGCCCTCTCCCTGAATTTATAGCGAACCGAGGGGTTTACCCCCTCGGCCTTCTCCCATGCCTACCGTTGAATTCGACCTCCGCGGCGCCGGCAAGATCCCGGCCGAACACAAGGCGATCGGAGACGCGGCCGAGGCCTCAGCTCGCAAGCAAACCAAACTTGGCCAGACGTGGAACGCCACCGCCAGCGAGGCGAAGAAATACGACCAGCTAGCGCAGAAGATCATCCGCGACAACGAGACGGCCCAGGAACGCTACAACCGCAAACTGGCGGAAACGAAAAAAGCACTGGCCGGAAATGCCCGCGAGCAGGAGCTACTGGCCAAAGAAACCGCCCGCTTGAAGAAGGAGCTCAAAGAGTCGCAGCAGAGTTCCGAGAAACTGTTCGGCGAGGGGACCATCAAGAAGATTGCCTCGATCGCAACTGGCTACCTATCGCTTCAGTCGGCTCTGCGACTGATCACCCAGGAGATGCAGAAGCAACAGGAGTTCGTCGACAAGCGAGCCGCAGCCCAGTTGTCGGTGAGCGAATCGCGCAACCTGGTCCTCCGCAACGTGGTCAGCAAGACGCCCGCGGAACGAGAGGCGATCCTGGCCAACAGCCAGCGACTGGCCTCCGAGACGGGAGTCAGCGAGACGGCCATCAACGCGGGCCTCGCACAAGCCCTTTCGGCCAGCGGCGGCAAGGTCAGCGCTTCGCTCGAAGCGACAAAAATTGCCTCCCGGTTTCTGGTTGATCGCCCGAGCGAGATCGGCGAATTTGCGGGCACGTTACTCGACTTGTCGAAGATCACCCAAACCGACGATGCCCTTACGAATCTCGGCCTTCTCTCGCGCGTCGGCGAACTCGGCCGCGTCGTGGATCCTGGTCTCCAGGCCCGCAACATTGCTCCTGCTTTGATCGGCTTTCAAACCACGGGCGGAACGGGCCGCGAGGCGGGTGCCCTCTATGCCGCGCTGTCCAACGCCGGGGCCGACGTGCGTGGTGAGCGAACGGGCACGTCCCTCATTCAGCTCGGCGAGCAGCTGCGGGATTTCCTCTCAGAGGACGACACGGCGAAGGACCTGGCCGCCGCTCAAGAGAAACGCAAGAACGCCGTCGAAGCGATCGCCAAAGCGGAGGAGCGACTCGCCAGTGCCAAGACCGCTGAAGCCGAGCTGGAGGAGCGACTGGCGGCCCGCAGCCCGGCCAAGACGGCCGCGGCTCGCCGCACGCGAGAGGTCTCCGACGCACAAGCACGTGATCGAGCAGCTCGCGCGATCGAGAGCGCACGCTCCGGTGTGACCACTAGCAAACAGGAACTCTCCGACGTCGACGCCACGATCGCCACCCTGACAGCGAGTAGTAGCGAGCAGGCGAATCTGAGGAAGCAATTTGAAGGTCTCACGACAGGTCAGAAAATCAAGTTCCTGCAAGACAACCCGGAGCTCGCTCAAGCCTTTTTGGGCGATGCCAGCTTCGAGGCGAAGTCCAAAGGCGTGATCCGCGATCTGTTGCTGACGCCCACCTCCAACGCCGCCCAGGAGTACCGCAAGAACCTGGGACTCATTCCCGACAATGCTGGGCTGGCGACCGCCGGCCAGGCCGCGCTGGAGGTCTTTCAGAGCAACACACTCGAACCAGTTGCCGCGGGCGATCGTGCGATTGATCAGACGCTCGAGAGTTTGCGGACTCGCAACGGCGTGCGGTCACTCACCAGCGAGCAACGGGAGAAAGTGCAAGAGATCAGCGTGCTGGCGGGCCAGAGTGCCGTCGGTGCCTATTTCGATGACTACTTCGGCGGATTCGGCGACGGCGTCGCTGGGATCTCTACGGAGCGAGCCATCGACAATTTGCTTTACCGGCGAGCCACACTCGGGGGCGGCCGTCGCCGCAACGTCAGCGGCACCAGCGTCCTGACACCCATTCCGACGGAGGAATTGAGCCCTGACGATCAATTCACGGCCAAGAAGATCGACGACCTCATCGCGGAGTTGCGGAAGCAGACGAAGTCGCTGGACGACATCAAAAATAATTCCAGTGAGGGCGGCCTCCGAGGAGTGGCTCAATAATGGCCCTACAGGCAATCATCGAAAAAGAATCCGGGTCGCTCTATAACGACTCCATCCCCTGTTTCGTCTACGACGACGGCGGGGCCGACGTCTTCAAGGTCGCCAGCGCGACCAAGGCGATCGCCGTCGCCGATGCCTACACCGGCGGCACCGCCACCGACTACCGCTTCCAGCGTCTCAGTGACAAGACGGCCCGCGTCGAGGTCCTCTATTCGCCCAGTTTGTTGCGACGCCTTTCTCTCCCCTCGGTCGGCACGGTGGAACGCGGCTTTAACTTCGCGATGGGACCGATCGACCGCACGTTCGCCCTCGAGCGGGTCGCCAAGTTTCCGAGCTCGGCGCCCGACATGATGTTGGCGATCAATATCCCGTCGGGGATGCACGTCGACGAAGCTCGCGGCGTGCACCTCCCAGCACCGACTGAGAAACACTGGATCCGCAAAACCGTTTCCACCGCCACCGTCACCCAGACCTACGTCGAGACGATCGCCAGCCTGGTCGGCACGGTGAACCAAAACGCCTACGGCGTCTACCCGGCCGGCAGCCTCTGCCTGGTCCGCGCGAGCGGCAACCAACGGGACAACGACAGCTGGAGTCTGTACTTCGGTTTTGGTTATGAGCCCCCGGTCACCGGCTACCAGATCGGCCAGTTCACGGTCAGTTATGACGGCTTTGACTACCCATGGGCGTATTACATCCGCGAGCTCGCCGGCGCAACTGGCGAGAAGTTTCTGGAGCTCAAGCCGAGTTACGTCTACGTCGACCGGATCCTCCGCCGCGGCAACTTCGCCAACCTCGGAATCTGAACCGTGTCCAACCTCAAACGCATCCAAGTCGGCGAATCGCTGCAGGGCTTCCCTGCCAATACTTGGAATGCGCTCTGCGATGCCGCCGACAACCAGCGGCTGGTCAAAGGACAGGCGAACCCACCACGCCCCGCGCCCACCGGCAAGAACGACCCGCGGATCGTCAACACGGGATCCGCGATCGACGTCGCCCACGGGATCCTGATGATCTGCGAACCGATCAACAAACCCGACGACCGCCCGAGCGCCCCCTACGAAGGCCTCCACCTCTGCGGAGAGCACCCCACGCAGCAGCACCTCGACGACGGCCTGAGCTGGGTCATCTGCCAGGAACCCGCCAAGCAAAACCGCGCGGTCCCCTTTGTCGCCGTCGGCCAGAGCTGGGTCCAGATCGACATCCAGGACGAATCCGACACCACCGCCGGCCCCGTCGCCGGCGAGACCGACCACCTGGTGAGCGGCGAAGGGGCGGCCACCATCGTCTGGAAACCGACCGGCACCGGCGTGAAGATGTGCATCGTCCAACTCGGGGGAGGGGGAGGCGGGGCAAAGGTCCGAGGCTACCTGGTTCCCAGCCAGCCCGGCACCCAGGCAATCGCGAGCATCGACACCAGCGCCAACCCAATCCAACTGATCCACGGCGCGGTCGAGGCCTACCCGCTGATCAACGACGGCACGTCCGCGGTGCCCGGCACGGGCTACGTGACGCCGAAATACAAAATCGACCTCAACGGTCCGAAGGAGGTCCTCACGCACGGATTCTTGCATCCGATCGTCGTGCCCGCCGGCATGGGCGTCCTCGTGTACGCCCTCGACAAACTGATCATCGCCGCCGACTGCGTCGAGTTCGAGCTGGAGGGGACCGCCTGATGGCTCACTTCGAGGAAGAACAGTTTCAGCAACGCAAGACCCGCTTCTCGCGGTTCAGCACGTGCACCGGCTGCGGTAGTGCGTTCACGTTCGTCGGCGGTTATCCCCAAAGCCAGGATCGCTGCGACCCACCCGACGCCGCTTGTGCCAGCTGCGGCTACGTCGACGCGATCTACTTCAACAGCCGCTGCCGCCACCAGGTCGGCGACCTCTCGGGCAACGATACCGACGGCGGCACCACGCAAATCCTCTGGCAGGGCTCGCCGGCGAACAACGCCGGCCAGCACGTCGTCGAGGGATTCGGCTGCGACCTGGTTGCGTTTCGTGTTTCAGAAACCACTCGCACCCTGACCGCGTTCCGCCGCGATGTCACCACCGGCCAAGACGGTGCCGCACTCTGGACCGTCGGCGGGCTGGATCGCTGGAAGCTCAACGGCGATCCGACCAACTACCCGCTGGTCGACGAGTACACCGGCTACTCGAATCTCCGCATCAGCTCCGTGGTCGGCGGGTTGTTCACCATCGTGGGAATCACTTCCCTCAATCGCGACACGACCCCGACTGTGTTCACGGTCCGCGGCGATACGTCGCCGATCGCCGCCTGGCTCCAGGTCCGCCGCATCAGCGACGGCTCGATCGTCAGCGAGGGATTCTTGGGCGACCCCGACCCCGCGCAACTCGATCCCGGGGCCGACCCCGTGGCCGATCCGGACCAGTGGTTCGGCATGTTCACGGGACTCGAGCACCTCTCCATCCGACCGATCTCCGGCAACGAGCTGCTCCTGGAACGCGGCCCCTCGATCGAGTACCGCAAACTCTACAACAGCTTCGAGAATGGGGCCTGGTACGTGTCGAGCGTTCCCTCCAGCGGCGTATCGGTCCCGGTCAGCAAGCACGCTCCCTATGCGTTTGAAGTCGAACCCTTCGGCACACCGCCCGGAGCCGACGGCTTTCCCATCGGCGCCGCCTGGGGCGTGAACAGCTCCCGCTTCTGGTCGTTCTTCTACGACCACAAACAACCGACGACCCAACCCCACAACCCGGCCGTCATTCAGCTCAACCCGAAGAACTTCCACACCCGGCTCAACACGTTTCTGATCGACGAGAGCAAGCTCCCCGCCAACTGGTACCAGCGGCTCACCGATCGCTCGGGTAGCGGCACGCATCACTCCTGGCACTGTGAGAAACTCTATGCCCTCAACAGCGGCTCGCTGTTGCGGTGGAGCTTCTCCGAGCCCGACGTGTTCCAGATGTGGCCGATCTCCGACGGCCCGAATTCCTTCCGACCCGAACACCATGTCTACGTGGTCTACGACAGCCTGCCAGGCGGGAATCCGCATATTCCCGGCGTAGTGACCAGCGAGTGCGCTTGTCCCGTGCCCGTGCTTTGCGAGACCTGTGCCGGGCAAGGCTGCCAGCAGGACGGTCCCCCGTGTTTCTGCCAGAAGGTGGCCGGCGCGTGCGTCGATGGCAAGTGCTTCTGTGGCGGTTCGCTCTGCGAAAACGAAGATGCCCCCTGCAAATGCGAGAGCGGGCAGACGGGGATCTGCCGCAATGGTCGCTGCGATTGTGGCAGCGCGTGCGAAAGCGAAGACGCCGAGGGTGGTCCGTGCACGTGCACCGACGGCTCCGAAGGGCATTGCATCGACGGACGCTGCATCGGCGGCGACGGCAGCCCGTGCGATTGCCCGACCGAAGGCTGCAAGGGAGCAGCTCCCGGTGGTGGCTGTCCCAACGGCGAAGGGGGCGGCTGCCAGTGTGAAGACGGTTCGCCTGGTCTCTGTATCGGCGGGATCTGTTACGGCGACGATGGCGACGACTGCTGCCCCGGTTGCGGTGGCACCGGCGGTGGACCGCCGGGCGAGGATCCCTGCGACGGCGCTTGCGCCCAGTGTGAACAGTGCGACGGCGGGTTGCCCCCCACCTGCGAACCCAAACCATCCGGCAGCGATTGCGACTGCTGCGGTGGCGAAGACTGTCAATGCGACGGTGCCGGCAACTGCCGCGGTCCCTGTTACCAGAACGACGGGGCCGGCTGCGTCTGCCCCAATGGCAAGCCGGGCTTCTGTGTCAACGGTTGCTGCTCCTGCCCCTGCCTCGACGAGAACGATTGCCTCTGCAACGACGAATTCACGAACCTCAGCATCCAATTCGGCGGCGTCGGCTTCTGCTCGGGACTCGACTGCGGCGCCGACGACGAAAACTGCCTCGACGAAAATCAACCAGGCTTCGAGCCCTTCAAGTGCTACACCGTCCGCGTCGACTTCGACTCCACCTACAAGTGCCCGCAAGAATGTCAGGACACGCAGAACTGCGACATCTCGCTCACCGTCACCGTGAAAGGCCAGGAGGAGAGTTGCCCCACCTTCGACGAGCAGGTGAAAAGCTGCCAGGGCAGCGGGGCGGCGCTTACGGTGTATAAGAGCTTCAAACTCTGCGCGAGCAAGGACTGCGTCGTCGTTCGCGCGACCGGCACGATTCGCAAGAACGGCTCGGTTTGCACCCGCACTAAAGTAGCGAAATTCGGATTCTGTTTTTGATGGCACTCGAAGAAGTCAAACGCGGTGAATTCAACGGGATCCCCTACGTCATCTACGAAGACGACCAGGGGGACATCGAGCGACCCGCCGGCCCGGGCCTACTGCGCAAGGCCTGGAACTTTACCAAGGCGGCGGCCCAACACGTCGCCAGCGGGGCGAAGAAAGTCTCCCGACGAAAACTCAAGCGACGGCTCGCCATCTGCCGCAGCTGCCCGTCCGGCCTCTACCAGGTCCGCGACAAGCGGCCGCCGCAAATGAAAGACCTCGAGGAGGTCGGCACCTGCCTGCACAAAACCTGCGGCTGCTACATCCACGACTCGCTCAAGATCTTCCCCAACAAACTCGCCTGGTCCGACCAGGCCTGCCCCGAGGGCCACTGGCCCGCCGAGAACTAACCACCCATTCCCCATTCCGCAATCACCAATTCCGCAATCAAATCATGCACTCCGACCTCCGCTCCAAGACCCTCACCACCGCCAACACCGACGAGACCGCCGCCACCGGCACGGTCGCCGAGATCTTCACCGCGGCGCGCGAGGAGTTTCTCTACAAGCTGATCATCAAGTCGCTCGGCGACAACGCCGCGACCGTCCTGCGGGTCTGGCTCAACAACGGCCATCCGCGGACCACGCCCGACAACAACAGTTTCGTCGCCGACCTCACCCTCACGAGCGCGACCGCCAGCCAGACCGCCGCCCAGGCGATCTACTCGATCGACCTCGGACTCTGGATCCCCGAAAAAACCAAACTCCTCTGCGCGATCGGCACCGCCGGCACCGACGGCTGGCAAGTCACCGCCGTCGTGGGCGATGACTACGCCGAGCGGTATTTGGTGTAAGTCGTTAGTCGTTAGTGGTCAGTAGTCAGAAATCAGAAATCACCAATTCCCCAACCCCTAGCCCCCAACTCCTCCCATGAAACCATTCCGCACTCCGCAATCCGCAATCCGAATTCTCCTTCTCCTCCTCTCACTACTCGCAACTCACAACTCGCAACTTCTGCTCGCCGCCAACGTCAACTGGATCGGTGCCGCTCAGGACGTCCCGCAGATCACCACGATCACGATCGCCGATACCTGGGCCTCCGGCGACACCGCCACCATCACCTGCAACAACAAGAGCGTCACCATCACCTGCGGCGCGACGATGGACACCCCGGCGGAAGTCGCCGCGGGCCTGGCCGAGGCCCTGGCACTCACCCACCACGATGAATCGAAACTCACCGCCGACATGACCGTGAACGTCGGCGGCCGCGAGCTCGGCGAGTTCTGGGACTTCGACGCCACGGTCTCGGGCGCGGTCATCACGCTCACCAGCCGCGTGGCCGGCGTCCCGTTCACCGTCACCACCAGCGAAGTCACCGCCGGCGATGGCACCGTCGGCAGTCCCAGCACCACCCAAGCCGCCACCGGTAAGAACCACTTCAACAATGCCAAGAATTGGAGCACCGGCACCGTCCCCAATGCGGGCGACGCCATCTTCTTTCGCTCCGGAGACGTCAGCGTTCTTTACAACCTGGCCAACACCACGCTCGACCTCGACCTGCGGATCGGCAGCGGCTACGGCGGTTCGATCGGCCTGCCCCCCGTGAACGCCAGCGTCAATGGCCGCGAGTATCGCGAATACCGCACCCGATATTTAGCGCTCCCCATCACCGCCACGACGGGCAACGTGCTGCATGAGATCGGCGAGGTCTCCGCCGCCGCCCCTCCGGGAACGTACTACATCGACCTCGGGACCAACGACGGCGCGAATCAGCTGCTGTATGTCTGGCGGACGCGGCCGCGATCGCCGGCCACTGGCTGCGCGCTCCACCTGATCGGCGGATACCTCGACGAGCTCAACATCCTCGAGGGCTCCGTCGACCTCGGCACCGACATGACTCTCTCCACCGTGAACGTCAACACGCTGCGGGTCGGCGGCACCGGCAGCACGGCGTTTGTCGTCGCCGGCTTCAAGTGCAACTTCGTGGGGAGTACTCCCACGCTCGAGCAATGGGGCGGCACCACCCACTTCGGCGCCGACAACTCGAACACGATTATGATCTACGGCGGCACGCTCAACCTGGAGAACCCCGACGCCACCCACGGCGCCCTCACGATCCACGAAGGGGGCACCGTCAACCGCTACGCGGGGGCCATGAGCGCGATCACCGTCTACACCGGCGGCAAGTTCGACGCCACGCCAGGCATTACCACCTTCACCGCGGGAGCCGTGAACCTGTATCGCGGCGCGACCTTCCACGACCCGCGGGCACTCGGCGGCTACGGCACCAACGGCCTCGACTTCATCGCCTGCGAGCCCGGCGAGGTCAACCTCAAGCTGCCCAAGAACAAGACCTGGACCCCAAGCAGTTTGTAGGGGATTAGGGACTAGGGGCTGGGGACTAGTATTTCCCCGAGCCCCCAGATCCCAGCCCCTTATTGCCTGCCAGCCCTTGCACCCAGGGTCTAGGTTACAGCCTTCCACGCTCGTCGCGTCCCTCCATGCGCGACGGGCGGACATTTTCATCACCACTTGCCACTGACCACTCCGTGCAAACTTTTTTCACCTGGCACGAGAACGCGTTCTGCAAGCCGCGAAGACCGGCGACTCGTAGAGTCGCGGCTCGCGGGTCTTCCCCCCGCCCCCAATCCCCACTCCCCACCCCTCGCCTCATGTCCACTCCCCAACTCTCCCCCGCCCCCACCAAGGCCCGCAACATCGGCTCGAAAGATCTCCAACGCCGCGAGGAGCTGCTGGAGCTCGCCCGCAGCCATGAGCAATCGGCCAAGAGTTTCCGCCGGCAGATCAAAGAGCTCGACGACGACATCCGCCGTTACGTCCTGGAAAAGGAACCCAAGAAACGGAGCCTGGTCCGCTGTGGCTATCGCCTCTCGATCCTCGCCACCCGCAAGAGCGTCAGCTGGGTCACCGAGTTCGTCAAGCGTTTCGGCGAGAGCGAAAAGAAGAAGCTCGCCGACGCCCAACCCCTGGTCGACAAACTGGTCATCGAAAAGGCATGAGGGGTAAGTCGTTAGTCGTTAGTGGTTAGTGGTGAGAAATGATGAGAGCTGAACTATCGCCCGCGTACCAGTGGAAGTGCCCCGGCTGCGGCGCTGCCCATTTTGAGCAGGTGACCGACTACAACGGTTGCACGATCGGTTTTGTCGCCGAAATGAAAAGGATCATCGCCCGCGTGCATGAGAGCAACGGCTGGCTCTTGAGCCCGGTCGAAGTCACCTGCCGCAACTGCGGGCAAAAGTGCACCACGACCGAAGCGGGAGTCAAACGATGATCGTCGAAATGCACCCCGCCTACCTCTGGGACTGCCCGGAGTGCGGCCGCGAAAAATTTGAGCGATCGATCGTCGTCGAACGCTCGCCGGAAACGATTGCCGAGCTCCGCGAGGATCTCGGCATCGAACAGTGGGAGGAGGGCGACTTCGTGATGATCCCCAGCCAGGTCACGTGCGACCACTGCCAGCTCACCTTCGACACCCATGACTGGCGAGCCGATGCGGAGTGAGTATTCGGACTTAGATTCCGAGTGCCACCGGTCAAACTCGCTTTCACTGACTGAAAATCCGAGTACCCGCAACCACTGGATCGACAGAACACTGCAAAAAAGCCCGGAACCAGTGGTCCTACGCTGTCGATCCAGTGGTTGCGGGTTCGAGCCCCGTCGGCGTCGCTTACCTTCTATT
>ERZ869936.373-NODE-373-length-44461-cov-6.084403_pt1 | contig 44461 bp, 49 predicted proteins | sample MGYA00520876_ERZ869936 | MGnify/ENA primary metagenome ERZ869936 (study PRJEB32218, sample SAMN09650985) | biofilter metagenome | isolation source: enrty point of leading RO module | place: Saudi Arabia: Thuwal, RO plant located on Red Sea | collected 2016-02-17 ... | reverse complement strand
CAATGCTCGACCATTCTGTAATGCCAGCGTCGGAGCGGCGAAGAGCTATAAGCAGCTCGCCGCGCTGGCTATGCGTGCCGGTATTCATGGTCGTTAGGATGTCGGAGTCGCGTCGCACTCGAGTTGCCGAATAATGCTCGCCGCACATCGGCGTCGAAATAAGTCGCGGGGTGCGCTATCCATCTTGACCACCGTTCCGTTCAGCACACGGCGAGCGTAGTCAAGAAGAGCCGGGGCGCTTTCGGCTTGCCAGCACGTCACGTCTGCCGACTCCTCGGCGATCAAATCTTCGTCGGTGCATATTTGACCGGCTTGGGTAGTGTGCTCTGCCCACAGCCATATGGTCACGCCATCGTCGGGGCGTTCGATATCCACACCGCTTGCCTCGCGAATGACGTATTGCATCGTCTGAATAAACCCCTCTATCGCTAGCGCCTGCTTGAAGCGCCGGTGCTCCCGATGCGATCGTGCTACGATCGCCAGCATCGCCGCAGCGGTTTCGCACTTGATAAGCAAATCCGGAGCCGACGCCATAAGGCGAATGTTGTCGATCCGATCGTCGTCCGGAATGCCGCTGTCACAGTCATTTAGCGGTGTTGCCGTCGCAACAATGGAATCGTGCGACGGGTCGTCGAGATCATCCGGCGCTGACCCATCTTCAATCGCGGGATTGACGTAGTACACGGACATTCCATCGTTCGAGATTTTCCACGGAGAGGGTGTGTGTGCCATCGTGTCGTATCTCCTGTGCGTCGCGTTACGGGTTAAATGTCTTGGGGCGACCAGGCCGACGACGCTTCGGCTTGCCGATCCCCAACTGCTTGGCGACTCGTTGCAGACGACGCGATTGCCAGAGCAAATCCTCGATCAGCTGGGCTTTGCCGTAGCCTGGCTGGAGGTGATCAAGGCAGGCCCACGTTTCGTCGGAGAAATCAACCTGATGTCGCTTTGTCATGGTAGGCCTTGCGGGCGTTGCGATGTCGGAGACGCCAACGAGCAATACTTTACGGGGAGTATTTCGCCGCGTCAAGCTAAATATCTGTGTTTTTTTGAAATTCGCACAATCGCCCACGATCGCCCGTGTGGCCCGATCGCCGCCGGTGGCCTGACTAGCCGGGGTCCATCACAGCGGCCCACACGGGCGATCTCCGTAGCCGTCGCAGCCAGTGGTCGCTCAGCGACGACAGTCGCCGATCGCGCCCTCGCGTGTTGTTCAAACGCGCGCCACGACCACGGCGCCACGACGTGCGTCACGTAGATTGCGGAAATTGTCGAACTCGTAGGTCCTCGGGCCACTCGCTCGGGTCGCCGCCTTTGGGGTGGCTGTAACAGAGCGCGTATTTGTCGCGATCGTCGTGCTCCCCCAAGAGTTCGGGCTCGTCCGTTACGTTTGAGCCAAGTTGTTTGACGAAGCACGGCACGTCGGCCGCCTGGCATTGGCCAACGAGATCGCGCACCCATTGGATGTTGCACGGTCGCGCCTGCGGCCCCGACTCGCCGCCGACAATGATCCAGTGCGGCGGTCCCATGAGGCATCCCTCGCAGTGCTCGCCCTCTTCAAGTGGCGGTTCGCCACAACGGCACTTAAGCCACGTCGATAAATCAACTGGCCCGACGAGCGGCTCGACGCTGGCGAACAGGACGGGCGCGAGGTCGCGAAGCTTCAACAGCTCCGGCAGCCACCGCTCGCACGACGTTTGATCGGAGAACGACGTGCCGAGCCAGACGTTCCCGCGGTATCGCTCCGCCGTCGGGCCACCCTCTCTAATCACGGTCGGCCAGAGGTTCGCTACGTTCTCAGGTCGCTTCGTCAGGACGAGGAAGCGCAGCCACGGCATGGCGTCGACGTGGCAGAAGAAAAACCGGCGAATGTGTTCGGCGGTGGCTGGGACGGTCGACCAGTTCGATTTGCAGAACGTACAGCACCCATTGCAATCGCCTGCTCGGAAGTACACAAAGCATTCGTGGCACCAGAGGATGCGTTGCGCGTCGTGAGACAGCATCGCTCCCTGCCAATCCTCGAACAGATCGCAAAGGGAATCTGAAAACACGATAGCCGGCTCTCCGGCGACCTTCGCTTTTGCATTCCACCTGCTCAGCTGACGATAGGCGCCGTTGGCTGGGACGACGCGGGTGCCGCCTTGGTGCTCTTCGCCCCACTTGATGCCGTGCATTTTTACGGAGTAGTTCACCTCGGCGTAGCAGTGGGCGCAGCCGGGGTTGCCCGCCACCTTCGCGCAGCCCCGCCATGGATTAAACGTATAATCGGTCCATTCGATCGATGATTCTGCCACGGCTACTCTACCTTTCTGAATTCAACAACCCACACCCAAGGATTCGTGTACCACCCCATGCCTTTCGGAACGTAGATTCGATCCCACGTGATCGAGAAGCACTCGCGCGGTCCGACAGCGCGATCGGGCATGCCATATCGCTTGCGGGCAAACTCTCGGATCGAGTCGTCCTCGTTAGCGCGGAATGTCGCGCCCTCCGCCTCGGCGTCGTGTTCCGAAATGTCTTGCAATCGCTCGACACGCACGCCGGTAACTTCGAGCGTTATCCGTGATGACCATCGCGGCATGTGGATCGACGGGCGCCAGCGTGGTTTGCCAACTTCACCGCAGGCGCATTCACCGAGAATGTGGCAACACGCCGGCTCTTTACCGTTGGCATCGGCGTGATAGAGAAGGCCGCCATCGTGCAGGTCCGCTGGCCGCTCCTTTGGTATGGTGTCCAGGTGGCGCACGTCGTCGATGTAGAATCGCTCGCGCACCCACAGGCGATCGCCCGGCTGGCCGTATGGGCATCGGACGACATCATCGTCGCAGTCGGGATAGTCTGGGCCACACAGCAGAGAACCGTCGTCGCAGGCCATGTAGCCGAGGTGCGAGGCCTTGGGCTGCGGCTTAATCGGCCGCCGCGTCTGCGTCTTGCTGCCATCAAGGATCGCTCGAACGAGGGGGCCGGCGAAGATGATCGGGTGTTCTGTGACGTCATTCATCGGAGTCTCCTGCCGCCTGCGCGGCGACTTCGCGGGCTCTGCGAATCGCGTTCGCCGATCGCGATCGTCAATCCATGCGGCTCGTCGGCTTGGCCGGTGTGATCGCAACGACCCCACATTACGGCGGTTGAACGAAGCGAAGCGTCGATAGCGACAATTAACGTCATCGGTCGAAAACCTCCGTATGCGAAGCCGCCGCGCGCTCCAAAGCGCGGCGCACCAATGTCCGCCACAACCAACCGCCGCGGCGAAGTGTCGGGTAAACATCGCGCTCGCTCCGCGTCAGGTGTGGCAACACGTCGGCATCGGCTACGTCGTCGATGCCGACGGAACCCGATTGCGTCGCGGCTTCCCGTCGATACCGCTCGTGGCGTTCCCGCCGAGCGGTCGTCTCGCGAGCGATGGCTTGGCTGCGTGTCAGCGAATCCGCCGGCGCCGTTGCCGTTGGCTCGGTCCGATCGCGAAACGGAAACCCGACCGCCGGTTTTTGCTCGGGCCGGCAACCTTTGACGGCCGCATACAGGTTGCCCGGTGAGAGCTCGCCAGCGGCCGCCCGTGGGCCGTAATGCTCCAACTTGGCCTCGACGTCGGCGGGATGGCACCCGGTGTCCCGGGCGGCGTCCACGGCCGCCTGCGCGTACTCGACGCCCAAATCGCGCAACCGCTTTTCGATGTCGCGCCAACGATATTCGATGCGTTGATCTATCTCAGTCACTAGTGAAGGCCACCAACATTGTCCTTTGAAAAATGCAACTCCACGCCCTTAGTCTTTAGTCTCTCTAGCTTTACATCTCTTCTCTTACTCTTAACTCTTACTCTTACTCTTACTCCGTGTCGGTTCCGCCAATGACTCCGCGTTCGTTCCGCATACATTCCGCGTTCCTTCCGCATGGATTCCAGTGCGTGTCGTTCACCAAATCCGTGCGCCGTCCGTCATGTTTCCGGATTGAAAATACCTGGCTCGGTCACCTGCTTTCTAAGCGCGTCCAATCGGCGCCGCTTGGCGCTCTTGCCAAACCACTTGTCGAATTCCGGAATCGTGGCAGTCTCGCCTGCAATTCGCAGCCATGGTGTTTTAGCCATCGCCATGGCGAAGCCCGGTCGACCCGCGTGCTGATCAATGAACGCTACCAGAAACGCTGCTGGGTGCGTGTCTTCGCCAATGTGTTCGTCGAAGGCGCTCCACACGTCGAGCATGGTGCCCGCAACCGTCTGCGGCTCAATGCCGAGCTCAATCGCGATCGTGATCGCTTCCTTCGTTTTGGAAAGATACCGCTGGCAGAATATCCAGGGCTTATGCGTCGGTGCCCGCCATTGATTGGCCATTCGTACGCAGCTCCGTTCGACTCGATCCGTATCTATCTGAGAAAACTAGGTCCGTTGATAATCAACACTTCCGGAGCTTCTTTTCGTCTTGCGCCTCGCCCGTTCTGAGCGTGCAGGTGCTTGTGTCGCGTGTGATCAACGAAGGTCCAGCCGTCGTACAGCTTTCGTATCCGCTCGCAGTCGTAGCTGCTCACCACGATGCGTGCCTTGCGATAGGCGCGAAGAATTTCGGCCAAGCGACTGTGGTCGTCGCCGAACAGGCTGTCGGGTGCGTGCTCAAATTCATGCAGGTACTTCCCTCCGCGGCCGTTCTTGATCGCGCCCTTCGATCGAGTCTCCGCAGGGTAGGGCGGGTCGACGTAAATCGCCGTCTCCTTCACGTCCTCGAATCGATCGAGAATCTTGAAGGCGTCGCGATTCAGAATGACGACGTTGAGCAAACGAACGTGCCAGGCCGGTAGCGACTCGACTGCGTTTCGCCATCGAACGGTCGGGGAGCCGCCGTTTTTCGTCCAGCGAACTGCCATTTGGTAGTCGAGGCGAGCGGTACCTGCCGTGCCGTTTCGTCCCATCCATGACGCGAGGAAGTACCAGTAGGCACGATCAAAGTTCTGCGAGTAAATGGGACCCGTGGTGAGTGCCCCATCGATCTCGCAAAGCTCATTGGTCAAATACGCTTTCGCCTCTTCCAGTAGTCCCTCGCTGAACGGAGTTCCAATCAGTCGCCGATAGAGGTCTTCCGCGACACTCGGGTTGGCGATCACGCGTGCCAGATTGATCAGGTCGACATGCAGGTCGTTAACCGTTTCCTTCTGGCTTGGCTCCTTGGCGAACAGCACCGCCATTGAGCCGCAAAACGGCTCGAAATACTGAGTGTGCTTGCCCAGCTCCCGGGCGATCGCTGGTGCCATCGTGCGCTTGCCGCCGAACCAGGGTGCGATTGCCTTGATCTTCATCGCCGTTTCCTTTTCGATCTTCGTTCGTCTCGTTCCAGCCGCGCCGCCGGGTTGCGGCTGCTGTAGTCGCCGCCCTCGTCCGGATCATCGTCGAACTGGCATTGGCAACGCGAACACCAGTAGATGCTGTGCGGCTCTCTCTTAGGCTGTGAGCCCCCGCAGCCAGGGCAATGGACATTGCTGGTCATGCTGCCAATATCTCCTGGCAAATGGCTTTCATCACGTTGGGGACAACAGCGTTACCGACTTGCCGAATACGTTCTGCCTTGGTTCCGTGGAGCATGTAGCCGTCGGGAAAACCCTGGGCAGCGGCCAACTCGGGAACGTCAAGCATCCTGAATCCAACGTCAACGACGGACAGGTCTTTCATCGTTTGCAAGAGATGCGTCATCGCCAGGCCGTGCCGTGGCTTTGCCGTAGCGGTGGATAGGGGCTCGTCGATCGAGTCCGCGCCGCCCGTTCCGTGGTACTTTGTCAGGAACGGGAGAACCAGGTTCGCGGCGTTTGTCGCCGTCACGGTCGGCAACGGCTCTTGGGTCGAGTGGGTGCGTGGTTCCTGCCCCTCGCGTTCTCCGTAGCGTGGCACCATGAAGGGGACGACAACCGAGTTGCCTGGCTTGGCGACGATCGTCGGCAGCGGAATCTCAACGCTACTCGACTTGTCGTCCCTTCGGTGATCGTGGACGTCGATCAGGTACGGGACGACTATCGAATGGTTCTCGCGGGCCGCGACAATGGTCGGAAGTGGCGCATCGATGCCCTTGGTCGCCCCTGGATTTCGACCCATCGCCTTGAGTTGAAACGGCACAGTGACTGCGTGATGTTCCGCACCCGCTGTGATTGTGGCCAGCGGCTCTTGAATCGAGCGGCCGGCCATATTCCGACGCAGCGTGACGATGAACGGGTCAGCGGCTTCTCCGACGAACTTTCGCAGACCGATCTCGATCCTCTTGAGCGTCTTGTCCGCGAGCGGCTTCTTGCGACCGAAGATGGACGGGGCTGGAATCGACCAGTCGATAATCTCGTGGGCGGCTCGCCAGTTCGATTTGTCGTGCGTTGGCTCAGGCCACTGGATCGGCGACGTGCAGCGACCTCGACGAGCGACAACGAACAGGCGATGGCGTTTCGTGGCGGCGCCGTAGTCGGCCGCGTTCAGAATCTTCCATTCGACGTGATAGCCAAGGGATTCAATCGCCCTAACCCACGCCTTGAAGGTTTTCCCCTTATGTCGCTTGTTGGGGCGGTGTTGTTTGGTGAGCGGTCCCCAGTCGACGAACTCGCGGACGTTCTCGACGACAATCCACTTCGGCCGCTTGGCTTCGGCCCAAATAACGACGTGCCAGGGCGTGGCTCGTTTCTGATCGTCGATCGGTCGGCCACCGCGCGCGATACTGTGGTGAGTGCATTCCGGGGACGCGAGCAACAAATCGAAATTAGGGATCGTTTTGTCGTTTCGCGGGTCGACGTCGTCGATGCGAGCGCAGATGTGGCGAGTGTCAGGATGATTGTCGCCATGCGACAGAACGGCCGTGCGCCAGTGATTCACCGCTAGCACGACGTCCACTCCGGCCTGAACGGCGCCGGTGGTCGAGCCGCCAGCTCCGCAAAATAGGTCGGCCGCTTTCATGTTCGATCCCTCAGTATTGTGCCCGTCGAGCGTTACTTCCCATTCGATTGATTCTCCCAATCGCGCGCAAGACGAATCCCGCGCGAGGAGTTCTTTTCAATGGCTATCCAGCCCTTCGCCTCTAACGCTCTCAAGTGGCACACGACGCCGTTACACGATGCGATGTCGAACTCTTGTGCGATCTCGCGTATCGTCGGCGGGCACATATCCTCAATGATCGTGCGTTCGATGAAGGAATAGATTTCGTGTTGGCGCTTTGTGAGCGTGTGTCGAGTCATCCGAATAACCTTCGTTGTCGAGACGGTTGCGCAATAGCCGTTAGCACGTGCGCCCAGCGGCCTGTGCGGGTTCGGCGTCGTTCGCCGTTGCGTGCGATAACGCGATAGTGATGTCGGAGTTCGCTGATGCGGGGTGAGACGGTGTTCGCGGGAAGGCCATTAAGCGCTGCCACGTCGTCGCTCGTCAAGCCGCGCTGCCCTGCGGCGCGAATATCTAGCAGCGCAATCAATCGCATGGCGCGGGCTTTCATAAATCACGAGACACTTTCTCAGCATGCCTCTCCCCATTGCCATCCTTATGGGGTTGGATACGCAGATGCTGCTAACGTGCGCCCTTCGTCGGGTTCTCTGGCCGCTTCAGCCGTGAGAATGTACACCTCGCGTCTTTTGGCGTGTTCGTGAACGTCCGGCCTCACGAACGCGTCTAGCGATTCCCAAGCAGTTTGTGGAATCACCAATAACCCGCCACGTCCGACTTGATCGGCACCGAGGTCGATCGCGATTCGCCACCGCTCACCATCGCTCAATTCGTGGTATGGAGTCTTCCCGCGCTCTGGATGTTGAAAGAACAGTCGCGGGTCACCATCTTCGGTTTCAACCTGTAGCGATTCGCATTGAATAGCGGAACTGATAATGCTGTCGACCGATCCAGCGGAATCGCGGAGCTTGCCGATCTCTTCGTCTAGAAGTCTCTGTTGGTCGATATATTGAGCTGCGAGATCGAGTTGCTCCTTGGCATCACGGGCCTTGCCACCGAGCTGCACAGCGTTGTTTGCGTCCTCGATCGCTTTATCCGCTGCTCGCAACTCATCTTTGTCGACCGGCCTTACATCCTCCAAATTTTCGATGATTTCTTTGGCACGCGTAATTGACAACTCTCGTTCGTCCATGACGCTTAGGTCGTTTTCCATCTCCCGCAGTCTGGCTGTTTCAGCCTCGATCGCGTGTTCAGTCTCGGCTAACTTGTCGCGCAGCGCCTTGATGTTTTCGTTCTTGCTCTGGATATGCACGCGCAATGCATCATGCTTGTCCGCATCGTATTCATCTGTAATCGTCGCGAGTATGTGGTCCGCTTGTTTCTTGGCGTCTAATCGCTCTTGCGATTTATCGGCACGCTCCTTCAATGCAATCGCGGCGGCATTAGCTTCGGCGACGTCGTGCATCAGTTTTATGGTGTCGGTTTCGACTTCAAGGTCTACGCCCTTAGCGAATTCTCGGCATGCCTCTTCGCGGCCCTGGAGTCGATCGGCTTCCTCTTCTGCGTTTCGTGCTGCTTGTTCGTAGTTACGCTTTACGTTGCGTGCCATCAACAACAGGTCGTCGGCATCAAGCGATTCTTGGGCGATGAATTTGTCAGGATCGTACAAGGACGAATTCCGCAGAAATGCGTCAGGGTCCGCGACGGCACCTGTCAACCTAACTAGCGCTTTGATGCGTGCTCGATCGGCAGCTTTAGGGTCCTTAACATTGGGATCGACCAAATCCGCCAGATCGAACCGACCTTCAAGATTGAGCACTTCAAACTCGCCAGCATGCCTAGTTGTTTTTCCGATAGCGATATTAGCGCCGAATGCACTCAGCGAGCCTTTGCGTGCGCCGTCCTTAAGGGGCAGTGGTCCCTTGCCGCGGGCTGCCGACGCCACCGAATCCAAAAAAATCGACTTACCGGACCCATTCGGGCCACGCAAAACGGTAACGCCGTAGTCGTTCAGCCTGACCGTGAGACTGTCGATTGGTCCAAGGTTATTCGCCGTAATGCTCGGTTCGCTGCTCATAAAAAACTCCTAGTGACCGTGGTTGAATGTACGTCGACGTCCGTTGTTTAATACCGCTCGACGCGGGTCCGTCCGCGTCGAGCGCCGGTACGTCCTGTCGGCGGCCTTGCCGAGTTACCGTCCTTGTGAAATCCTTTCAACGACACACCTAGTCGCTCGCGCGTTCCCCATCGCTCGCGACCAAGGATTTGATAATGTCCGCGTTGATCTTGCTCGCTTTGTCAAGCACGTCTTCGGGCACGTCGTCGCGACAACGAATCCATGAGTTGTATGCCTCGTTAACCGCTTCGAGCGATGTTGCTGCGCGTGCTTCCTCTTCGTAATCGCCGAGCAGTTGTTCCCAAGCGTCCGTCTCCGTGGGCGGCTCATCGGTCCCGACCCCGAACGCGTCCGCTACATGGTCCGCTCGGGAATCCGTGGGCGGCTCGTCCTTCGTCATCGGTTCCGTCGATGGCGTGACGGCGTTCGCTGGATCGTTTTCGAGAGCTACGTCGTCCGCTTCTATCGCCTTTTGCAGTTGCGACGTTGTGAAAGGGTCAAACGGCACGACGCGGCGCGCGAATGAGTCGCGAAATATCGTCTTCAGCGCCATCGTGTCGGGAAATTTCGTCCAGGGCGAGTACGGCCTCCCCCGAGCGCTAGACCAGCTCTCGCTGCACGAACGTGCTCGAACGATCGTGGCCGCCGTCACTACGTGGTGAGTGTCTCGCCGACCGTTGTTGTATTCGACGATTAAATATCCGCCCTTGATGCAATCAAGATTCGACACGTCGCGTTGATCATCGAACGGATCGAAGGAGTGATTGAGAATTTGCCCGGTGTCGGCGTCGTATTCGTATTGATCGTCCTTGTGAACGAGACGCGCCCGAACTTCCGACACGTCCTCGTGACGCTCCATAAGCGCTTTATAGCCTTGCCAGGTCACCATTGCGGTGCATTCGTACTGTCCGCCGCTGTCTTTAATCTCGCGGGGAATCAACGCGACCTGGTCCAGCGTCGGCAGCAATGCCAACGTCGCGCATAGGTGCGAAATGTCGAAGAGACTTCGCGGCGTGCAGCATGCGACGTCCGGCCGAAGGCAGGCAATGTAGAATTGGGACAGAAACGATTGGACCGGCATGACCCCGGCCAGCGCCGATTCAATTCGTGCGACTCTGGAATCTTCCTCCGACCAGGTTTTCGCGACCTGAACATTCGCTGGCAAACTTGTTTCCGTCGTTGACATCAGGTGCCTCCCGCGCCGATCTTTATCGGCGTCGCTTGCGTTTTACGACTTTCCAATAGGCGCCGCGTTTTGTCTCCGGAACAACCGTCTCGGCGATTTCCGACACGGCTAGTTCGTACTTGTCGTCGATGACCCTGCGACGTTTTGTGCCCATGATCGCGCGAACGTGCTGCTTGGCGATGTTGCGCATGCGTTCGTGGCGACGAATCGTCTCGCCGAGACGTTCGTACGTTCGCCACCATTGCAACGCCGATTCGGGCAGCGGCGGGCCGAGCTCTTCCGTCACACCGTGTAGCGCTTGCATGACCTTGTCGGCCTCGCTGGAACCCCATTCCGGCGGCGGCGGGTCGCGCCTCTCGATGCGCTCCCACAATTCGACCGATTTGCGTTCGATCATCGACACAAGGCCGTCGTGCCGTTTGACCCGATAGGATCGCACGACACCGTCGACCATTGCCGGAATCTCACAGACGCCAAGCCCGGTCACCGCCAAGTGCGTCTGTGCCTGCAGCAAAATCCGCAGCGGCACCTGATCGGTATCGGGAGCGCCGAACTTATCGCCAGCAATTCCCTCTTTTGGCGCAACCATGAAGGTCCCGACGTTTTTGGCGTCGATCGCAACGGCCGCAGGCCGCTTTAGAACCCAGCGGAGAATGCCGCCGACGTCGTCCTGATCCGACGGCGTTACGCTATATCCACGCTTGCCCGCTGGCATCGGCACGCCGATGCCGTCGACGGTCGCGCCGATAAACGGGAACTCCGGATGAATCAGCAACGGCACGTTGCCGAACACGCCGAGCCCGTTCCTTTCCGCGTGCCGACCCAAAATGATCGGCTCAAGATCGCGCCCCGTTTGCATGCGCTCGATTTGCTCGTCGGAGAACGCGCCGAATTCCGTGCCGTGAACGATCTCACAATACGGAACCGATGGTTGCGTCACGACGTCGAACATTCGCGACGACGTGAACATCGTTCGACGCACGTCGAACCACTCGTCAGTTAACGGCGCAGGGCCGATCGCAGGAACGTGGGGGCGCGTCGTCGGAGATACGCTCATCATCGCCTCGCGGGTTTTCGAGTTCAGTCCGGAGAATTTTGACGGATTGCGGCGCCTCGACGCCCAGCCACACGCGCCTTCCTCGCATACGGCGCACGGTAACGACGGCGTCGCCTATTCGCACGGATTCGCCAGACTTTCGGGATAACAACAACATGCTAGAACCTCCTTGTCGTCGTCGATCAGCTTCCAAACGATGCCCTGACATTACCTGATCACAATTCTATATGTCAAGATCATTCCGCATTTTTTAGGAATTGCCGTAAACCCCTAGCGTCGTGTAGAGTTACGGCATGCCAGACACCATGCCCGCGCCCTCGCCCATCTATCGCTTCGGCGATTCCCGAATCGAACCGCACGCCGGACGATACTCGAAAATCGAACTCGAGATCACGCTGCGGTGCAACTATCAATGCTTCGGGTGCAATCGCCTCGTCGGTCAGTTCGATTTGCCCGAATCGGATATGACACTCGAACAGATTGGCCGATTCACGGACGATGTACGCTCGTTACCGTTCGGACTCGAGTACATCACGGTTATGGGCGGGGAACCGCTCGTTCATCCTCGCTTTGATGCGATCCTAGAGATGCTGCACGAGGAACTCGTGTCGCCTGGCATGGTCGGTCGGCTTGTGCTTTGCAGTAACGGGCTGAAGGCGCCGACGCGCTTGGTTCGACAATTGAATGTCGAAGAGCGAACGGCGTCGCATATCCGCCACAAACGGCACGCGAACTTCTACCAGTCGCCGGCCGACAACGGATGGCCGATCAAATCAAAATGCCACATTCCGGACGTTTGGTGTGGCATCGCGCTGAACGCTTGGGGATATTGGCCGTGCGGCCCGGGGTCGTCATTGGCGCGCTTGTTTCACTGGCCCAGCTACGCGCGACACGTCATTCCGACCGACCTCTCGACCTGGGATTACGCGCCGCTTTGTAGGCATTGTGTTCACATGGCCCACGAGCGACGCGACAACATCGACGGATTCGATCTGTTGCCGGTCCTTGGACAATCGGGAAAGCAGCTCGACCCATCGCCCACGTTCGCGCAAGCGTTCGCGCAGTGGCGCGACCAGGAGTTGCCGTCATATCGACGCTATTGAAGCAATTTCGCGGCCGGGTACACGCGATCGTGATAGACGCCCCACACGATGCGTTCGATAATCCAGCGTTCCCAATGAGCGGCCATGGCGCTGGCCGTATAGTTGCTCCAGACGATGCCGCGTAGCGCCGCGCGGGTTTCTGCATTCCACCGTGCCGCGCGTGTGATCGCCTTTGCCATTTCACTCGGGTCGTCGGTATACCGCTCGGCCATTTGTGTCTCATGCCGCCGCTCGAACTCGTCGAGGTATGGCAGGTCGTTCGAGACAAGCGTAACCGCTGCTCACCACGTTTCCAAAGCCACTAGAGGACACGCCTCGGAATTGGACGGCAGCACGACGATATCGGCGCCGGCGAGAAAGTCCCCGACGTGTGCCGAGGACGAACACATTAATACGCGATCGGGCGCGATGCGTTCCGCTTTCTTGACGATCGATTCGGACTCATGCCCTTCGCCAACGAACATCGCGACATATTCGTCTGGCAGATATCGGAGCGCCGACAACACGTCCTTGCATTGCTTGACCGGATGGAATCGTCCGAAGTACAGAATCAGTTTTTTGTCGCCAATGTTCCACGCGTGCCGAACCGCTTGGCGACCAAACCGCGGCGTGATGCGATCGAACTCAATCCCGTTATAGATCACCTCGCATTCGTCGCGGCGACTTTCTTGCAAGGCGTCGACGGCCGTTAGCGAGACCGCGGCGACGAAATCCGCGAACTCGAGATTATGATCGCTACGCATCGCATCAGCGCTGTGCGACACGTAGATGATCGGCTTGTTGACGTCGGGAAACGGCGCCCAACCCCACATGACGACCGCCGCACTCGCTCGCGCGCTGTCGCGATGCTTTTCGACGTCGGGAGATTTGACGTCGATTGGTTCAAGACGATTGAACAGAGACGACGCTTCGGCGTACGTCGCGTCGTCGATTTGGAAATGATTTGCGTAGAACAGGACGTCGGGCTGCAAGCAGCGGAAATGTCGGGCGAGAGAAAATATCCATCGCTCGGCGCCGCCCATTTGTAGCATCGGAGTGTAAAACGACACACGAAGCGGTCGGCTTTCGATAGTCATCTAATAAGGGTCTCCTAGCTCGGGCACCGTGGCTAATTGGTATCCGTCGTCGCATGAGTCGAAAGGCCCTTCCTCGTAAATGGACGTGAACTCGGCGACTTTGTCGTCGGAAGATTGCGGGTCATAGTCGCAAGGCATAGAACAGCTGGCGACGCTGTAGCCATACGTTGTCAGCGTCACCGGCAAGTAGCTTCCGCCACTCCAGCCAGGATCGTACACTAAAATCGAATCGATCGAATAGATGGTGTAGCAGTCGTGATAATGCAAGCAACCGTCTGCCCATTTCAGTTGAATGTTGCCGTCCTTTTCGTGATCTGCCAGCAGCACGTTGCCAGGCTCAGCGTCGTTATAGGGGCAAATCCAATTCTGCTTGATCTTGGTCGGGAAAAATCCCCAAAGGTAGGTCTTAGTTTCCTCTTCCGTGCTGTCCTCGCGCGCATCTTTCGACAACGTAAGTTGGCAGAATCCGCGTGATGCGTTGCCGAGAATCGCTCCACTGCGGGTTTTGAGAGTCGATTGCCAACGAGCTTGCCCGGGCGCACCCGTCCGCTCGTTTTCGGAGTCGTGCACTTGGCCATTGTGACCAAACAGCCAGGCGCCCTTTTCGTCGCTTTTCTTGGGCGGTGCCACGAACGACAACAACGGGTCGTTTCGGCCGTCGTCCAAAAACCCTGACGGCTGAAACGGGTCGTCGGGGTTGCTGCGCAGCCATGGCTCGCGAAACGTCAGGCCGTCGCTTTTACGAGCCCGCAGCCGTTCAATGTGCTTCCAGCTGGTCTTTTCGTCGCCTCCTTCTGGATCACACACCGCATCGACGTCCACCTTATCGACCGAAACGACGTAGAGTGGCAGTCGGATGTCTTCGAGAGTAATCATCCCGTTGAGCCGGCCAGCGTAAGACTTATTGGCTCGCAACGGTTCTCCATCGCCAAGATCGTTGATGACCCAGCATCGTTCGATTCGCGATACCGCTTTCGTGACCGGATTGTATCGCCGAACCTGGCCACCAAACACGTTGCCAGTGATCGGATATATTAAGCCAGCCGGGATCACCGCGGGGTTTTCGCCTGGCAACGGGCGACCAAAGTACACCTGGACTTGGTTTGGTAGTCTCGGAAAATTCGGGTATCCGTCGCGATTGAACTTGGGCGCGGGGTCGCGCACTTGCATCGATTCGACCGTGAGATCGTCGGGCATGCCCGGAAACGTCAGCGACTCCGTAACGCTGCCGTCCCCGAAGCCGAAGTCGCGCCACACCACCAACCGAACGGCTGGCCCGGGTCGAATTTCGCGATGCAGCCCCATCACGATTTGATGTCCGCGGCTGCAGGCGTCCGCGGCATGAACCCGCTTCCAGCCGTCAACGAGCTGCTCGGCCCGTTCGTCGAGCGCCTCGAAATTGAGCAACGTATCCGTCGTGCCCGATTGAATCACAGCGACCGTGTGATGATCCCAAATCGTGTGATGGGCGCCGCGGAAAAACTCGCCGCCGCGCTGCGACTTCGTGATCGTGGTGTGACTGTTCGTCACGACGTTGTTGTTGGCCTCCGTATCGCGCTCCGTGCCGTAATCCTCTCGAACCATTGGAAACACCACGGAAATGTGTTCCGGCATTAGCGTCGCCCCGCCCGATACAGGGCGCGACTCGTACTCGTGATTGCCGATTTCGTTCGCCACAGTCTGGCAGTCGCGAAGCAAGCCGATCGTGAAGCGATGCAGCAAGGGATCATAGAACGTGGTCTGGCCAACCGACTCGAGTAGGTCGTGTAGCTTATGCCACGGATTGACGCCGGCGAGGTGCAGGTTTTCCCATGGCGGCGCGCTAATAGACACTCGAGGTGATGGCCCGATGATGCGACAATCCGACCAGAGCATTCCGATAATCTCTTCGCAGGTCCGCGGCCGGAGAATGTTGCCGTTGACTTGAACCGTGTCGGTCAACCAGTCGCGATGCGGATCTCCTCCGGCCCAACTTCGCACGTTGATCTGCCGATTGCTTGACGCCCACCGATTGAGAAAATGACGAATGTCGACCAAATGCACGAGATAAACACCGGCGCCGTCGTCGGGATGCCCCCCCTTGGAAACCTTCTCGGCTCTGTCGATCCACAATCGCCGAAATGTCTTGCTCACGATCTGAGGCCGGCGTGTACCCTCTTCGACGACCGTCATGGTCAATTCAACTGGGGCGCTGCCATTGAGCTGCTCGAGGTCACGGCGACGTAAGAGAACGTAGCCGCGGCCGGTGGCGCGTCCGACCGGGCAACGATAGCTGTTGGCGCGTCGTGCGGCGGTCGGATATTGGACAGGGTCGGCCGCTTGGCACTCCGCCAAGACGCCGCCCTGCGTGATAGCAATGCTGGCCGAAATCATGCTGCCAATTCGCGAGAAAATGTAGTGGGCGGGGCAAACGGCGGGCGAGCCACAAAGGTATGCACGGGCTCCTGCCCCGTGTCTAACCATTGCTGAGCTTCCCGGACGCCGGCTCTGGCGGCCTGTCGGATGGTGTAGGGTATCCAACCGCACCGACAATTAAAGTCCCACGGCGGCCGAAATAGAAGCCAGACGGGGTCGTCCTTGTGATAGACGTTCGTGCCGTCGAGCCCCAATTTTTCCATCATCAGATGCTCGGGGCGCACGCGATCGTCACGGATGGCGACGTAGGCCCTGTAAGGGAACGAGTTTCCGACGATCGGTTGCGACAACGTCTGTTCGGCCCCATCGCTATAGCTCGAGTTGACGTTGTTCCGGAACACCATGTCTAGCCGGGCATCGTTGACCGGCAGCTCGGGCAGCTGCTCGCGAACGTCTCGCACGAACTTTCGTCGATCCACCGACGTCGATACGTTGTCGGCGAGGATGTCCCGCAACTTTTCGACCGTCCGCTGTTCGATGTCGGCTGTGATCGAGAATGCGTGTTCGCGAGCTCCGGCCGCCAGTTGCCGATACTCGTCGCTCGTGTAGATGGTGGCGTCTCGCAAGCGCTGGCCGGCGCGATCGATGATGGGAAAGCGAATCGTCGGCGTTTCGCCGGCGTCGTAGAAAATTTGCCGCACGCTGGGTTCGGATTGCGACACGAGCGGCAGACGGGGAGCGCCAGCGGTCCTTGACGTTGGGGGAACGAAAGACGCACTGACGGAATCCCCGCCCGCCAGGTAGGACGCGAGTGTCGTGTCGTACAGCGCCTGCTGCGTCGCGACGAAATGGGGCTCCGTGCTTCTGACAAGCGATCGGAACAACTGATCGACCGAAATTCCGGAACGCTCGAATTTAGCGACCAAATCGTCGATGACGTTGGCCAACTTCGGGCGCGCGGCTAACGCGCGCCGTTCGATCGCTTGCGCCTCCTTCGACGCGAGCGCGGGCGGTTGTGCTCGTCGTTGTTTTCGCTTGCTCATGCCGCAAGTCGATCGCGCTCCGCGGCTGTAGCATGCCGCAAATGGGTGCCTGGAATGTAGCGATTCTCGGAATAATAGACGCCGCCGATGGTGCAACCGTGCTGCGGACTAATCGCGCCGGAACGATTGTCGATGTTCGGATCATCGTGAAACTGTGTCAGCGACGATGCTCGCGGAAAAAGATCGACGTCTGATTGCGTGCGGCCGACAGTACCGTCGCCACCTTGCTCGAGGTTTTTCATTTGCTCGCCGATCGTCTTAATCAGCGATACCGGCGTAACGTGGTACACCGGCTCCATGCCGAAGTTTACCCACGCCAAGGGGCGCAGCAATTGTCGATCGATGTCGGCCACGTAACACGTTAGCTCGGGTTGCAGCACACCAAGAAACGCATTGAACGGCACCGCGCGTCCGCTAAAACCTGAGCCGCTCGTCGCGGCTTCCAGCACCTCCATCGGAACTTGCAGCCCCTCGAGTTGCTCTTCGTCCAGTTCCCTGGGATAGTTGCGCGATTCGTGGCTGCCGGAAATCTGCTGGCCAGGCTTCCATTCCAGCCAACGAGTCGCCGTCGGCCCTTCGCCCGACATGTTGTTTGGAATGCCGACCGTCGCGCCAGTGCGCAACGCGTCCGTGATGCCACGGCCAATTTCCTTCATGCTGATAACGCGACCGGAAATATCCTTGATCGTTTTGCCGTAGGAGTACTCCATGTAATCGCTGCGGTAAGAATCCTTTTGCATGCGCAAGCGACGCATCTCGATCGCCCCGCCGCGCATCCACTTCTCATACCACGGTTCGTAGGCGTGATAGAGCAAACTCGTGCCGAAAAACGACCCGTATTCAGCGGCAAACGTCGTCCACAAACTTTTGAGGCCGAATAAGTCGACCTTGCCCTTGGAATGGCCACCGACGTTGCGAACGCGCGTGCCGACGACGCGCCCGTTGTGAACCAACGGCGTCGTGTGGCGCGGATGAAAGTCTTTCACGCCCGTAATGATGTACTTGCCTTCCCAACGATGCCCGCGAGGGGCCAAGGAATAGATAGGCTCGAACGCCCGAAAGCCATGAACTTTCGTGCGCAAAATCAAATGCGCCGACGTGGTCCAGAGCGTCGACCACATATCCTCAATAAACTCTTCGATTTCAGGATGGCCGCCTTCGACCTTGATATCCGCGTTGATCAGCATGGCGTCGCGCATGGCCAAGCCGATGGTTATTTTCGGGTCGGAGAGCATTCGGTCGGCTTGCACCATCGAAAACCGCGGCCGATCTTCCTCGTTGAAGAGCATTCCCTCCGGCGCAGGCGGGACGTAGGCTTCCGTTTCAGCCTGTTCGGTCGCCATACCGCTAGTCACTTTGACGAACGGATACCGAAATGACAATTTGACCGGCATACCAGCCACCGTGCTTACGTGCGTCGATAGTTTAGCTGTGCTTGCACAATCCACGGGTCGCGCGACTTTTCACTCAGCGTCACAACCACGGGAATTCGCTGTCCGCCCGAGTGCAAGGCAAACGCTGTTACGGCCAATTGACCAGGCCGAATGACTCCACTCTGTATGGCACGCTCAACCGCCGCCTGATGGTCCGCGCGGAACTCTTCGGGGATCAACACGTCGATGTTTTTGCCGACAAGTTCTGCGGCGTGATATCCGAGCATCGCTTGCACGTCGTCCGTGACGTCGATGATGCGAGCATCCGGAAATTGGGCCGTCACGATCACCGCGCGGTGCAATCCGGCCGTGACTTGTTCCGTCTGTTCAAGTCGCTCGGCGAAGCCACGTAGTCGCTCCTGGCAAGTGGCTTCGGCTCGCTCGAGTCGCACGATGTCGGCGCGGTCAATTCGGGATTGCCGCCATAGCGTTACAACGGCGACGGAAAGGCCACTAATGGCCGAGTAAACGATTTCCGGACTGACTTGCGCCATTGCATCGTGTGGTGAGGGTTATCGACAACGACGAACGACGCGAGCGACACGTGCCACTCGAGCGACGCCGCGGCCAACTTTGCGCACGCTACGTTCGACGACGCGTGGCGCTCGAACGACCGATCGGCCGACGGCGCGCAAAGGACCGGCTTCGGCCGCTTCGGGAGTGGCAAGAGTCGCGGCGCCAACAAGCGCCACAAACGCGAGTGCGATCGAAAGGCGTTTCATCGGTTCAGTTCCGAGGGGTGAAGTAAAAACGCCGTGGATTTAGTGGGCTCCACGGCACGCCCGTTCTGTGCGACCAGCCTGCGTCGCTCGCTAGTAGAAAAACAACGGCTGCGGCGCAATGACCGGCGAAACGACCGCTGCAGGCGCGACAATGCGCTGGCGAATGATCGTTGTTCGTGGACGGAACAACGGCCGCCTAATGACTTGCCGTTGAACGACCGCGCCTTGAACAGCGAACGGCTGCACGACCTGTACGGACGGTGCGACGACGCGTTGACGCACAACAAAGCGACGGCCGCACGCATCGACGTCCGATGCCACGACTGCGCCGAGCAGTATCAACGCGACGGCCATGAGGGCAAAGCGAAACATGGCTACTCCTTCTGCAATGAGTAAAGATGGGTCAGAATTTCCGACTTGAGGGCTTCGCGCTCTTCGGCCGTCGGCTGTTCGGCCGTCGCCGGGGGCATTTTCTGCTGGTCGACCTGATACAGAATATCGGCCAACCGTGCGCGAAGCGTCTCGCCGTAGTTTGCATCGTAGCTCAAGTATAAACCGGCTTTCGGTTGGGCGACGTCTTCGCCGTGACACGACGCGCAAAACCGCCCCAGCAAAGTGGGCGTGGCCGCGTGTTCGTCGGCGCCCTCCGCGGGCTCAGTCGGTTCGCCACCGAATTGCAAACGCGCCACTTCTTGCCGTGTCAAAGGCCGTATCGTGGTCTCGGCGCCGTGACGCTCGATAACGATGGCCGATGTCGACCGTTCGCCGGCATGTCGCAAACCGGCCGCATCGAGCACCATCGCCGCCGCCTGGCCGCGGCTTTGCGCTTCGAGCGCGGGAGCTTGAATTTCCGCAACGCGCTCGGCGATCTTTTGCACCTGCGACATCCCCAAGGCTTGCGTCTTGTTTAACGCGAGCGATAGTTGCTGTTGGTCGTGCAAGTAGCGATTGACGTCAAACAGAGGAAGCACAGCCGCCTGATAGCCGGTGGGTGCCGTCGACGCATACGACGTCGTTCCTTGTGCAACGAGCGGTTGCGGATAATTGTTCTGGATGACGTAGGTCGCTTGAGGCACGGCGATTGGTTGCACGGCCTTGACCACCTTGCGGCAGGTTCGACACGGTCGACCCGCGTCGGCGATGTTGCAACACAGACACAGGGTGGCGAGTATCAAGCAACGGATCATGGCTTACTTCCCTTTCGCTGCGTGAACGGCGGCGGCGCGCTGAGCGCATTCCGCATAGATAGCTTCCCAATCGTCGCGCTTGATTATAGCACCCGCGCGGACCATAGCTATCACGATATCTTCCTCGCTGCCTGCTGCCGGGGCCGGAGCGAGGCGACGAAAAGTCTCTAAAGCCCGCGGACGATCCACTTTGTAGCCGAGCTCTTGGCACGCCCGCTGCGCGTCGACCGGCGCATATCGGTAGCCGTGGTAGATTTGCTGGATTTTGATCCCCGCCCGATAGACAGCGTCGGGGCCGTCCGCTTCGATCGGATAGTCCGTCAGCACGGCGATGGCTCGTGCGAAATCTCGTCGCGCGCGCCCCAGGATGCCGTCTGGTTCGTCAATGCGTTGGCCGAACCGACCGGCGACCAAATCGACCGCTTCCGCGCGGCTCAGCACGACTGCCTTGCCGTCGCTGTCGGTCAGCGTGAAGTCGTCGCCGAAAAAATCGACGTCCGCGCCGAGCAAGAATTCCATGTCATTACGCGCCGTCTGGTACATTCCCGTTCCGCTAGTCATGTGGCAAACGACGCACGACATACCCGCCTCAAGTTGCTTCGTGTGCCCATTCGGCTTGGTATGATCGGCAACCACTTCCGGAGGCGCCGCCTTCTGGATGTTGCCGTCTCCGTCGGTGAGGATGAACTCGATCAATCCATTGCGCATCGGAACGAAGTGTTCGCCCGCGTCGTGAAAGGCATCGAATGACACCACGTTGCGGATGAATTGTTCATCCGGGCGCGTGGTCTCATCGGCGAAGTCGAACGTGCTGGCTAGTGGCTGCTGACTGGCAGTGCCAAAGATGGTTTGCACGACGCGACTTTTTCCCGTCACGTCGGAGATCAGCATTAGCGCCCCTTTTTCGCCCTGCTGCCGTCGGGACTCCTTGGGAAAAAACCCGTACTTCGCGGCTTCTCGCCGAAACTGCGTCGAACCCTTGGCCGGCTTGCTCAAATCGATTTGTCGGAAGTCGAGGTAGCGACCACGCAAACTCGTAAGCAGTTGTTCGATCAGAAAGTCGGCGCGGTAAACGACCCCGGGCGAGCCCGTCATGGTCGCCAACAGCACATCAAGCCGCTCCGTCTGCTTCGTCTGCTCGGCCCGGACTGCGACGGCCTGCTGAAGATGCGGGGCGAGTATTGCCACCGCGCCGCCCTTCTGTTGGTTGATCGCGGGGACGTGGAAATACGGATCGTTGATGGCCAACGAATCCCACGTAGCGCGTAGCGTTTTCAGTTGCTTCGGGTGCGGCGCGAGACGGGATAGATTGAATGCCAGTAGATACCCGCCTGCGTGAACGTCGGCGGGATGCAGCGTTCGGCTATGGCTAGCGGCGAGGTTGACGGCAACATTTGTGGCGCCGATCCATTCCGCGTCTCCCCACGCTGGAACATAGACGAAGCGAATATTTGGCCATTCCTCTTGCTCGTACTTGAGCAACGCCTCGAACGCCCAGCCGACGGCGTCCGCTTCCGTGTGCGTCTGCTCGGGCACCGTAATTGCCATCGCCAACAGCAATGGGAGCATGCCTACCGCCTGAGCATACGCTCGATAAGTTGGCGTTGATCCGTGGTCAGCAGCGGTCCGATCTTCTTAGCCAACAGCGATCCGGCTTTGAAGATTGTCTGCCATTCATCGGGCGACATCCCGAGGCATTCGCCGGGAATTCCAGGAACGCCAGGATCATCCGGCTCGTCGGGAATCTCGGCCGGCAGCCCGTAGCGCGACCGAGCTTCTTGGATGTCGCCACGTTTCGGCCATCGAATGCGCCCGTCATACGCTGGCTGCATCAGATTGCCGTTGCTGATATGGCTGATGCCGATCGCATGACCCAGCTCGTGGCACATCACGCGCACCAGGTCGATTTGATGCGGTGCGGGATTCTCTGCGATCACCCACGCCTCGTTGATGTCGTAGCGTTGCGTGAGCTGTCGAATCCGGGCGCCACCGAAGCACGGCAGCTCGCTCCACGCCAGGGTGCCCGCTGGCCCGTCAATGCCGCCCTTGGTCACAACGATATGGGCGGTCGCGCGGTTCGCCGACGGCCGCAGATTGATACCACAGACGCGATTCCACCCGTCCACCGCTTGACGGGTCGCCTCTTCGATATCGACACGGCCGAGCAATCCCTCGCTGTAGACGGTGACCTCGCGCATCGGCCATTGGCAGTCGCCGCCGCCGAGCGCGTCGGGCACCGCACAGATTTTGGAGCCGTCGTAGTGCATGGGACATCATCGGCGGACAAGACGTGACGAAACGATTACGCCGACTCGAAAATCGACGCGAACAGCAAACCGATCGCAACCGGCGCGACGCGACGCGCGATACGGCCGGCAATCGGTTGCCGCGGAACGATAAATTCGTCGATGATTTCAAGAACGACATCGACCACGTGCGGCTCGTCGTTGGCGTCGAAGCGACCATCGGCCAGGATTGCCCGCAGCGCTTCCCACAGCGTGTCGGTCGACAACAATTCGATGTTGTCCGGCAGCGCGGTGACCAGGTCGTGTTTTAACAACTTCACGGCGTCGCTCATCGTTCGTCCTTTCGCCAAGGCAGATCGATCACTTGAATCGGCTGCGGTTCAAACTCCTGCTCGCGAATGTCGGCCGTGGTAACCGTACTTCGGTTCCACAGAATATTGTTCGGGTTGCATGCGTTCCAGTAGGCACATTCGGTGAACACGGTGCCTTGCGCCTCGGGGCTGCTGGCGAAGATCAACGACCCACTCGTCGGCGGTCCATCGCCCTTGGCCGTCGGCCCGCAGTAGTTGTCCATCGCTCGGCACCTACGAAACACGTTGTTGGTCCCGGGGTAGCTGCTAAAAGAGCCGTTGCCCTGGCGGATGGTATCGACGTCTTCGACAACGCATTCGTCGGCAAACTCGAGCATGACCCCGACACCCGTTTTGTCGTTGTTTCCGTCGATGATTCCGCGCCGAATCGTGCATCGGTCGGACTGATAAACCGACACGTTATCCTCGACCCACGACGTTTCGAGCGGATTAACATTGCTGAAGTCTTCGAGCAGCGAATCGTCGCTTTTGTCGAACTGCACGAGTTGACCGCGCGGAAACGGGCCACGAAAGTCGAAGCCATGCACCTCGCGTACCGTGGAATTCGGCGAGTCGACCAGCCATACCCCCGAGCTACCCTTTTCCAGGTAGGCGGTTTCGATCAAGGTTTCCGGCGACGCGACGACGTGAATGTTGTTGCATTCGCTTTCGTTCGCACCCGTCTCCGGCGCTCCGGCGTGCGAAATGTAGACGTCGCTAATCGTTGTGGCGCGAGACCCTTGCACGCGAATGCCGTGCCCGTTGCGATGATGCACTTCGACAAGCTTAACCGTAACCCCGTCGTGCCTGATCGTGATGCCGTCTCCATCGCTGACAATCCGCAACCTTTCGATGATTTCGCCATCACGCTGGGAGGTGACCGGACCCGAATCGACGAGCACGACGTCGGGAATCACAGGGTCTGGCGATGGCGGCTCGGGCGGGTCGACCGGACCGATGAAGATGCAACCAGCGACAAGCAGAAACAGTATGGCGATTGCGAGCGAACTTTGCTTCATCGAATCGACTCCGGGGTTAGGTCTGCGGCAATTATACCGTGGCCGCCGTAGGGGTATAGGCAACCACCCCGTGGCCGCGGACGAACTCGATAAACTGCACGTCTCGTACGCACTCCATCGGAATGTGCATAATTTCGCGGTACGTGAAGTCCTGCTCTGCATCCGACCAATCGTGCCAACGATCGGCTGCCAGCGAGAGACACTCGTCGGTTTGCTCAATGAGAATGCCGGCACTTTCGATCAGCATGACCGAACTCATCTCGTGTTGCAAATACGGTCCGCTTTCTTGTCGAGCGTCGATCCATTTGACATAAACGAGCTTTGGGGGCGACGGCAACACCGGCTCCGGTCGACGCAATTCGTTTTGGGAATGGGTCACGACTATTCCTTCTTACCAAACTACGAGCGACCGGAGCGCGGGGATCGTTACCAAAGGACGACGCTAGCCGGTCGTAGGCGGTTCCGTCGATTCGCCATGCACGCCGGCGGGCTCGGCCGGCACGCTACCGCCACGCGAACTAGTGACCTGCGACGGCCCCTGATCGCTGGCGGCTTCTGGCTCCTGGTTTTCCGCGGCATCGGCGGATGGCTCCGCTGTCGCGTCCGTCGGTGGCGTATTGGCCGTTTCGCCATGCGCTACGCCGGTGATCGGGTTTGCCGACTCGCCTTGCGGCACTAGCCACAATTCGTACAAGCCCAGCATCAAATGCTCAGTCGCCGTGGCGACACTGGTAACGAACCTCTCGTCAATTCGACCGCTGAGAAGTTCGCGGGCACCTTGCACAATAAACTCGGTGAAGATACCGCGATCTTCCTCGGCGATAAGTCGGTTTTCTAACATCGCCTCGGCGACGACGAATAAACTCGGCACGGTGAGTTCGTTCGTGAGTCCCAACAACTCGCGTTGCTGCTTAAACGCTGCCTCGATACGCGCTCGGCTCATATCTTGTCCTTTCCTGAACTAGCAAGACACTCGATACATTGCACTGTCACGATCAGTGCACCACACTTCTCACAACGATGCGGCTTGGATGGCCGCGCCGCTTTTCGGGTAGACATGCCCGCCAATCGGTCTGACGGCTTGCGAACGGCCCCCATGGCGATCCGCGCGACTGTGGAATGAGACACGCCGACCTTTCGACCAATCTGTCGGCGACTTAGTTCCCCGTCCGCGAGCAGGTCGATCACTTCCTGATATTGGTCGTCCGAGATCATCAGACTGTCGATTAGACGTTGCGTGGGAAGTAGTCATCCGCGTTCGGTTTCTTGGCTGGTGGCGGGATACTCGTGGTAACAGTCTGGATTTGTCGATTAACGTGATGCTGCTTCGCGATGTCGTTCGCTTGGTCCTTGTCGCCGGTAGCGTCGACCACCAGCTGATAAATTTGATCGGCCGACAGGTCTTTTGTCGTGTCCGATCGTGTGGTGAGTCGCTCTAACGCTTGAAACTTTTTGAGGACGGCAAGATATGACTCGACGCGGGATCGCGGCCAAGGCGTTTTTACGTAAGTGGTCCCCACGCGCTCGTAGGCGGCTCCTCCGGCGTCGACGCCGTAGAAGTAGGCGATTCGGGCGAAGGGCTCCCATTTTTTTTTACTTGCCGACACACGTCGTCGACGTAGTTCTGAAATTTGCGCGCCGCCCGCAAAGAACAGTGCGGAAGATTGAAGCGTTCGACGAGCCATTCCGACACCGCTTGATCGACTTCGATCGGTGCGCGCGTCTGCGTGCTATCGCATTTCGGACACACGAGCATATTGCCGTCGGGCGTTTCGCGCGTCTTCGGATCGATCTCAAGCGTGAATTGCGAGCTGCAATTGAGACACAACGCGGGGGCGGAACGATGCAGCGCCGCCAAGTGACCGATGTTCTCGGCAGCGTCGAATGCGTCAACGTGAAAATCGACGCCGTTCATCGTGACTTCGATAATCGCTTCGTCTTCACCTAGGTCGAGCTTATTCGGCATCGCTAATCTCGTTGGCGAATGGCGCCTACATGACAGAGCGTCTTATCGTTGTTGGGAGCATCGATCGAGGGCACGTAACCCTTCGCAACATAGACGATGGTCCATTTAATTTGCAACACCGGACAGCCAAAAAAGTCCGCGACCGCTTCCACGTCGCTTATTTTTTCGGCAATTTTGTGCAACCGCGTTCCATTTGGCAGCGTCTGAATGTCGGGCGGCCGCGGGGCAAACTTGATGCGCGCGGCGGACCCGTGCGCGACGATAAACGTATCGCCCTCGCTCGAGTACTGCACCTCGTTAGCCGCATCGTTGAATCGTTGGGCGGTAGCATTCGCGCCGATGATTGGCTTAGCCAACGGTATCAAACTGCCGACGGCGAATGCCGCGCCAATGCCTCTCCAGAACTTCGCTCGGCGATGAATCTGGATATTCTCGAGCGTTAGAGTGTTGAGTTTGCTGTGATAACTGAGATAGCTATTCTGTTCGGTGATCGAGTCGCACAGCAGCTGGAAACTTTCGCGTTGCACTCGCGGTTCTACGAAGTTGTGGCGATCGTTGCCGACCGGAGGCAGACGATTCACGTCGCCATTGCACAGGCCAACGGTCGGCGTGTTGCTGTCGGCGAACTTGTACTTCGACACGCCTGACATCGTTCCGACGCCTTTGCGATTGAGAGAGGCGATCCACGTCCCGTAGGACGTCCCCGGCACGGACTCGTAAATGCCGGACAGTTGCAGCATGTCGCGCACGCACCCGAACACCCGTAACGTGATCGACGCGCTGGTCGTATAGCTAAACTTATCGCGTTCAAGACGAAGGTTGGTCGGGATCACCAAGCCTCCTGCGTTGTCGGACAGCCCTTGCGCCGTGTCGCGCAAGCGATTAGCGACGCCGATGACGTGCCGTAGAAACCAAAATCCGGCGCGGGCGGGATTGACACCCTTGGCCACTTCAAACGTGCCCGCGATCGTTACCGCGAATACATGAAAATCAACCCCTTCGTTTTCGATGCTTTGCACCAAGCTTGCATTAACCATTCCTTCAGGATATGGGAAGTGGTCTATCTCTCGATCCACGATCGTCACTTCCACGCGATTACGAGCGGCGTTGAATTGCCGCACCGTCGACATTCGCCGCATGCCCCGCGGAACGGTCACGCGCACCTGTTCAAACCGTCGCTGTAGGTTTGCCGCACGAAGTTGTCCGGTCGCCGTGCGCGGACGCGCGACCTCGAACGACAACGACGTCGTGCGCGTCGTCCAACCACGATCATCCGTGGCATAAATAGATGACGTGCTGAAATCGATCAGGCTGTCGGATGCCAACGTCGTCGAACAGTTCGTGTGCCGCCACGTACACTCCCAGATAAGCTCCCAGGCCGACAGTCCGCCGATGGGCGCTTTGCGAAGCGGCTGTGGCATCACGCCGTTGAGCACGTCAGGAACGGTGCCACCGAGCTGCGTCGAAATCGCATCGCGCAACCCGATTCCTTCGATGACCAAATTGCCGCCGGGCGTATTGAGAATCTGCGAAGTCGTGGTCATGTTGGTTTCGTGCGTCTCAAGCGTCGCGTCTTGCAGCACGAATTGAATTTGAAACGTCGCCTCAATGTACTTCAGCGACCGGCCATCGTCCGACATCACTGGCGTCGACGACGCGAAGTATTTGCGCGGCGCACCAAACGTGACGGTGCCTTGCGCCGTCGTGTAGGAGATTTTGCCGAAGCCGGTCGCTTCGGTATCCGAGTCGAAAATCGGAATCGCGGGCATTACTGGAGCACCTCATTGGGTCGCACGCCAGGCACGTTGTCGTTGAGCAGATTGCCGAGACGAACGCCGCCACCGGCCGGGTCGATTTCGCCCAACCCGGGAATATCAATCGGCTCCGGCGGACCGGGGTCGAATAGACGGCGAAAGTCCTCTTGGTTCTGCGATCGCGTGAAGCCCTGCGCTGATGCGAGCAGACCGTTCAAGACTTGCAGAACGTCGGACGTGCGTTCGGCCAACGTGCTCAATACCGGCTCGAGTTGCACCAAGAGACGCGTTCTCAACTCGAACAGCTCGCGACTGAGCTCTTCGCGCGACTCGATGTTGCGGGCCGACACGGAACCAAAGTCGCTAGCCAGTTCGATGGACTGGCGAGTCCGTTCGACGTCAGCCCGGGCCCGGGCGCGGGAGACCGGACCACTGAACGGCGCAATGCGATCGTTCAGGCCGCGCATCGTTTCGTTGACGGCCTTGGCGACTCCGACCAGCGCTCCGAACACGACGACCACCGCACCAGCTGCGACCGCGAGCGGACCAAGCGCCGCCAGTGCGCCGCCGGCGGCCGCCGCCCCGCCAGCACTGGTAGCCGTCGGCACGGCCGCTCCGCCGGCGAAGGCTCGCGCACCCCCAGCCACAACCGTTCGAGTCGCCTGTCGCACTCCAGGGCTTACGGGCCGGCTTCCGACGCCCAGCGTCGACGCTCCTTCGCCAAAGGCCCGCGGTCGGACCCGAGACACCCGGTTCGGTTGTCGCCGGCGAAATGGGCCAGGAGACGCCGGCGGGGCAATGGGTGGGCCACCGATGCCGCCACCATCGCCGCCGGCGAACACCGGCTGTGGCGTCGGAATGGCGGCGCCCGCCGGCGCAGGAGCCGCAACCGGGGCTGGCGAGGGGGCGGGGCGGCTGGGAGCCGCTGTCGGCCGCAGGTTACCCCGCAGAAGCGTGACAATCTTTTCGAGCGATTGTTCCGCCTTGCTCGTGCCAAGGGCGCCAGAAAGGCGACCCCGGGCTTGTCCGGCGACTTCGCGAAACGTATCCGCTGCGAAAGTACCCAGGCCGACCGCACCCGCGCGAGTCGCTAAGTCGCCGCCGCCGCCGCGATCTCGGCCCGCACGGCGATCGGTCGCGGACGGCTGTTGGCGTTGCTCGCCGCCGCGCCCACGTTCTCCCGAATCCTCGAATACGAATCGAAATAGGGTCTCGCCCATGCGATCACGTTACCGTCCCGAGCTTGATCTTGTTTGAATCCGACGTATCGATGAAGGGATAACACTGCATGACGATCGGAATATCGCGCTCGACGTTGCCCATCGGAATGTCGATATCGCTGCCAGGTGCGATGATGGAATACGGGATAGTCACGGTTTGAAAGCCAAGCGCAGTGTCGACCAGAGAGCCGCTGACAGCCGTGAGAACCAGTTGCTTCGCGATGTTGTCCTTGACCACGGCGCGCGACAGGTTGCCGATTTCGAGTGGGTTGGTCGCGAACGGCCACAGAATGCTGCGAACGGACGCCGTCCACTCCTTCATAATGAACAGCAACAGTTGATCTTGACCAAGGTACAAGTCGTCAATCTTCATGCCGCCATACTGGTCGGCGAACACGCCATCGGCGATCCAGCTCGGCCGTAAGATGTATGGCCCTTGGACAAGACCGATGGCGGCCGTGTTCCACGTCGCCGTGTAGCTGCCGGTCAAAGCATTCGGGTTCGTTGGGTTGTTCGCCATCGTCGCCTACTCCTTTTAGTCGGAACCGTGCGGAACAAGCCGCATAAAACCGCGAAATCGAATCGGTCGCACGAGCCACGACGACACGTTTTCGGAGTCAACCTCTTCGCCGCTCCAGTCGTTCGTTTTCGGTTCGTCGCGATCGACGTTGACCAGTCGTAAAAATGTCCGCGCTCCGTACTCGCCGCCGAGCGTGAGCACGCGATTGTTCAACGTCGAAACGACCGACCAAGAGCCGGCCAGCTTGGTTATGATTTCGCGAGTGGGAGCCTCCATCGCGTTACTAATTCGGGCGTACAAGTTGGCCAATCGATCTGGCATGAACCGGCCGGTGCGATAGTTGAGCCTCACGACGTATTCGTAAATCTCCTTGCGAAAGTCCTGCTGCTCGGCGTCGGTGCTGGCGACATCCACAATCGCGCCGAGTTCAATGGTCACGTAGATGTCATTAGCGATCGCGGGCGGGTGCCCGCCAGGCTCGATCGAGATGCGTTTCTGTTCGTCCTCCATATCGAGCGACGTCATCGGCTCGAGCGCGCCGAGAATTGCTTGAGCTCCCTCCCACTGATAGGCGATTGTCATAATGCCAGCGCCAGCGTGATGTAATCGTTCAGCCCTTCCGCGGCGACTTCGAGAATGTCATCGGCCCAAACATCGGGCAGCACGCCGTCGGCCGGCCACAATAGCCGTTTGCCGGGTTTGTCGGGCGTTCCCTGATGATGGATAGCGTAGCTGACATTCGTTCCGCATGACAATGCGTTCCCTTCGTCTCGCACGACTTGGTTATCGACCGGCTGATATTCGGTGCCTGCCAAAATCCCAGGCGTGAGGCTGTTAAAGAGCACGCCGCTGTCCCGCAAAATCTCGTGAGGCCGGTCGCCGAAAGCGTCCAGCAACGTCTTGCCGCCCTTCGCTTTGTATTTGCTCCAGGCGATCGCAGCCGCCCGGTTTCGGCTTTCCACGTCCCCCACTTGCAGGATAAGCCAGGCGCGGGCTTGCGAGTAGTCGCGCCACCACTGGTCGAGCTGCTTTTTCGACATCATCCCGTCACGCCCGCCGGGCGACTTTCCGCCGCCGCGCCGCGACGACTTGGGTCCGCGACCGTAGGCGAGGTACTTGGGGTCGAGAGGCGGCCACGAAATGCCCGCCGCGTCGGTGCCACCGCGCGATTTGATGATGTACGCCTCGCGAATCAACGAGAAAAACGCGAAAGCGATGCGCATTTTCAGGCCGTGGGCGAGGTTATGCTGGTCCGCAATGCGCCCCGACAAAATGCCGGGGAGGTCCCGCACAAGCTGTTCGATAACCGCACGTCGATCTGATGGCAAGAAGTGCGTCATTATTCGTCCCAGCCGGGATACGAAATATCGGGAAAATGTTTGACGCCGTCTCCTGGCGCCGGGTCGGTCGACGTGTGCGGTATGCGCCGAATGGTCGCATTCTTAAACCGTCCGTCGAAATGAAACACAGATACCCACGGTGTGTGATCATTGGTGAGCGTCGTGCCTGGCAAGACTGCCTCTTGTAGCGCCAACTCCTCGAGCATCCCCAAGACCCGTTGATACTCTTCCTCGAGTTTGGCGCCGACTGGCGTACGTCGGCGCCTCGCCAGCATCCACGTCGCAATAACGGCGGTTATGTATCTGACTAGGTCAGGTGTGTCGGTTGGCGGATTGCTGCCCTGGTAGTCTGCGGTTGGGTAGGCCACCTCGAGCTTCGACGCGACGATCGCCGACGCCTTGTAAATGGTTCGCGTGATGATGCCCGTTTCCGACGGATCGTTTTTTACAAGATCGTCGTTGTCGTCGACAGCGTGGGCGACGGCGGTCGCGGTGATGATGTCCTCGATGTCGGTTTCAGTGCAAAGGCTGATGCTGGCCATGGCATAAAACAAGGCCGGCCGATATAGGCTCGACCGGCCTTGCTCCCGAGGCGCGTCAATTGGAAAGGCACAAACTCAAGACCGCTAAGGCTTCACGTCGCCGAACAGAACACAGTTCGGGTTCGGCATCGTCGGGAGAAACGTGTCGGTGTTGAACAGGTCGACGCTGGCCGGATCGTGCTGGTAGATTTCCCACGAGTCCGCGCCGGTCGTCAATTCCGGGTTGGCGCCCAGTCGCTTCACCTGTGGCGACTGGCCTTCGACATTCTCGAACCATTCCGGCGACGGGTCCGGGTGTGCCGAAAACTTGTAGTTCGCGAAGTACTTGATTCGCGTCCCGCCGGGGCTCGTCACACTTCCCGACGTCACGTGCCAGGTCACATAGGGGATGCCGGATAGGATCGTTACGAAGTCGTCGTTTTGGTTTCGGACGCGCTCTTCCGCGACCCGATTTGCGGTACCCGCCAACGCCTTGACCTTGTTGTTCTGCAAGATCGCGTTCATCAGCGTATGGTTGCAGCGGAAGTGCTTGAGCGACAAGCCGGTCTTTTCGTCGATGGCACCGATCATCTTGTCGATATGCAGCGGAATGTCGGCGTTGGCATCGGTGAGCCAGTTAGCGTCGATGATGTCGCCGGTACCATCGATGTCGAGCTGATCCTTGTTGCCCGCCGGAATCTGCCAGTCGAGTTTGGTTTCGCCGGCACTGGTCGAAATGTCGGTCAGGCCGTTTTCCTGCTCGTCGAAGTACAGCTCGCCGTGAAGCATGCCGAGATACAGCAGCTCACGGAATGCCGCTTGACGCTGTGCCGCATACGACACCTGCCGCATGATGTAGTTGCGGCCGCGTCCATCGACCAGGGTGACGCCGCCGACGTCCCGAAATTGCCCCATATGGGCATACAGAAGCGGCATTCGATAGAACAGGTACGGCAGCGTAACTTGCACGTTACCAACCGGCTGCGGATTGATCACGTTAGCCGGGTTTCCGGGGCGCGATGGGGGCGCAGATTGCCGCGTGTCGTCAAACGTGTCGTAGTTGTACTCGCGGGTGGGCGAGACAACGGGCACGCCGACGTTTTCAAACACCGGCGTCAGCTTTTGTCGGACGGTAAATCGCTTGCGAACGCCGCGCAGCGTGTTGGGTGCCAGCAGGCGTGAAGTTGCGATAGACATTGTCCTGTCCTCTTGGTGTCAAACGGTTCGTTCTGCGGCCCCCAACCGCGATCAGTTCGGTTTCCTCGCCGATTACGTGTCGTGCGTAAGCGTTCCCTGGATCGGGACCACAACCCACTTCGTGCCCGTCGCGTCGTGCGTCGTGAACAGATCGAACGAGCCGCCGAGCTTTTCGTTGCTGGTCGCGAGCTTCACGTTGTCGGCCGCGATGTCGTTGAGCGTAATGACCGTATCGGCCACCGCAGGCGTGACGGTGAGATTGAAGTTGGCCAGGTTCAGGAAACGAAGATAGATTCCGGGCTGTGCGGCCATCAAAGTGATGGCGTAATTGCCGGTCGGCGTAACCTGGATCAAATGGCCGATGCTTTTGTCGGTCAGCGTGGTCGGGCCGGTGCCGGCCAGCACGGTGACGCCGGCCATCGGCGCGCCGAAGGAGCGGCCGACGAAATCGCCGCTAAATCGGAAGTGCGGGGCGAGGCAGCTTCGCGCCCACCCGTCGAGCCCGATCAGGCTCGGCACGTAGGCGTGGCCACCGACCATGATCGACGGCGGAAGCTTATCTTCGACCGTGCCAAATCGATCGGTCATCGACAACGACTGCGCGAGAAACCCGCGGGGGTTTTGGGTGCCGTCGGTTGCCGTATTGTCGTACGGCGCCCACTTGTTGTCGGAATCGCGAATGCCCATCGTCAGGCCGGCGCGCAATTGATTGGTGTTGCCGGTGTTGCCGCTGTCGACCGAACCGGAATAGACGCGCGGACGATGGGCGAAAAACTGCTTTTCGTAGCCACCGATGAAAATCGTGGAGTCGCTAGATTCGACCAGACTGCTTGTGCCTTCGCCGGCGTTAAGGCCACTGATAACCATGAGTTCACCTTGTCGAATTGAGTTGCGTGCTAACTAGGTGCGATTGAAACCAATCGCCGCAGGATGGTCGTAGGTGGCGGCCGCTACTTGTCGCCGTCGTTGTCGCTGGGGCAGTACGAGCCGATGAGCTCGTCGACTTCCTTCTGCTCTTCGGCCGACAGTTCGTCGCTGTCGGTCTCTTCCGCGCTGCCGGGCGGGTGTTCGACTTCCTCAACGTCGCTGAGTTGTTCGAGGCCGTTGTAACCCGGCGTTCGATGGCCGAGTGCGGCGTGCAACGACTGGTCGGCTTTGATCGCTTGAGAGAGCGCGTCGTTTACGAGCTTGACTTGGTCCGTCGCGCTTTCGTCCGACATTTGGATCGTGCCCAGCCGGCCGAGCATTTGATCGGCAAACCCCGGCGTGATCGCGCCAGCTTCGCGTGCCTTCTCGATTCGTTCCTTCGTGCGAGTGCGCGGCTCGTCGGAGAATTGCTCCACTTCCGCGAGATCGAACGTGTCAAGCTGCTGGTCGAAATTGGCAAGGCTAACCTCGTCAAGCTTGCCATCATCACCAAATTGAATGAGGCCAACTTGCGCCGACAGCGCGTCGCTTTGCTCATTGTTGATCTTGCGCTGGGCACGCATCGTCCGAATCCGATCCAAGCGCTTTCGGTGCTCGTCGCCGAACTGCGTGACGGGCGGCTTTGCTTCGGTAACGGTTTCGTTATTCTTGGTCATCGCATCCGACTCCTGTTGGGCCTTGGTCTTGCTGGCCACCGCCGTTTTGAGCGCGACGTGCAGCTGCTCGGGCAATGTTTCGGTTGTGACATCATCCGCCAAGGAAATGCCGAACTCTTCCAGTAAGGCGATGATGCTTTGCAGCCGACGATCGTCGCCCACGCTCGTTTGAGGCACGTCGAGATCGTTCTTGCTTTGGGGCTGCGCTGGCGCCGGTTCCGGGTCGGCGAATTGGACGAGGTTGTCGGCAATATCCGACATTTGGATCGTGTTCGTATTTTGGCCTGGGTCCGTGGGATGCTTGACGAACGCCAGGTGCGTGACGATGTCGCTGAATTGCTGGCCGTCGAACGCCGGCCACTGGCGAGCCGTCTCGGGTGACCCGAAGCGATACTTGCCCGACCTGATGTTTTCGGCGTGTTGGCCTTCTGGCACTTCCAGGTCTGCCCACAAGCCGCCGTCTTTTTCGATCGACGCGGACTTGGGGTCGATCCAGCCGATGGTGTTCATCAGCTCTTGTTTTTGGTCCGCCTCTTTGCGTTCGTCCTGTGTTAGCGGCTTACCCTCGTAGCCAGTCGAATCGATGGCGGTATGGCCGAGAATAATCGGCGGCTGCCGGCCGTGTTTGCCGAGCGTGTCGAGGCCGTTTTTCCAGCGCTGAATATCGCCGTCTGTGACCGTGACGACTTGACCGCTAGAGCGTACGTGCCGACCTGGACGGACAATCTGCCGTCGGAACCGCTGCATGGTGAGCTGGGGACTGAACCGATTTAGAGATCGGTTGAGTTAGAAGGTTGCGTCGATGTCCCCCACCGTTAAAACTACGATAAGCCCGGGTGGTGACCGACGTCAACAGCTCGGTGTTCCAGCCTCAGTATTTTTTCGCGAGGGTTTTGCGATGGCACTTTTGTACGACGACGATCCCAATGGCGTGCTCCGTCCGGTCGGTAAGTGTGCAAAGCACTTCAACTTACAGAAAACCGACGGGCAAAACCTCGACACCGACCAGGACGACATTCTTGATACGTTCGACGCCATGACGTCGGGTCGGCCGCGCGACATGATCGCCGGGTTCCCGGAGCGTGTCGCTGGATGGAGAGAACATATCATCGGCCGCCGCGAAGTTCTCGTGGCGCTGGCCGAGCGTCGATTTCGAGATCGCGAGACGGTGCTGCTTGAGCTAGGCGTTACGGTCGACGACATTCAAACGATCCTGGCTCGCTTCATCGATCAAATGCGCATCGACAGCGAATCCGTCGCGCGCAACGTCGTCACCATCGGTTCGGTCACCGCAGCGTCGGGGAATGTTGGTGATGGCGAACTCGTTACCACCAAAACACTGGACGGCGTCACGTCGCCGGGCGCCAACCCGGTCGGCACGATCGCCGCGCACGCTGACTACTCTGGTCGCGATTCGGAGTTGTCGCCCGCTAGCGAAGCTTTGGTCATTCGTTGCGTCGACGACGATACCGAAGAGGATGAAGCGTTTTCTTGGGACGGCGAAGCGCAAGATTCTCGATATGGCCTTGCGTCCAACCCGGGCGTTGGCGCTATTGAAGCGTCAATGACGCCGATCAATGGCGCCGCCAACAACCTTCTCACCGGCGGCCGTATCGCTACGACGACAGCCTGGGAGCTCGTCACCGGCGGGCCATTTCCGGGAGGCGACATCGAGCTGCAGACGATTACGGCGCCGCACGTCGGCATTCGCTTCGAGGCAACGGCCGCCTCGGATCAGGCGGTCAAGCAAGACGTCACCGACCAGCTCGAACCCGACAAGAGCTATTGGCTGATGGTGCGCATTCGCGCAAGCAGCACAGGCCCGATGGCGACGGCCGGCAAGAAGGCTCGTGTGTACGTCGGCACCGTGGCGGGCACGCCGATCGTTTCCGGTGACGCCATTATCGAAGTGACCCAAGGCAGCTTTACGACGTCATTCACGTTGTACTCGACGCTCTTCGTGATGCCCGCCAACATCACAGACGACGTGTTCGTGTGGATCGACGTCGACGACGACGTTGATACCGGCGAGACAATCGACTTCTGGGATATCGCACTCGCGCCCGTACAGTACGGCGCCGGCATCGGGCTAGGCATCATTCAAGGCGAGACGACCACGTTCGTCAAAGGCGATCGCTTCGACCTGACCGTTACCAACGATCGCGCCGGTGTCATTCAGTCGTTTTTCGGCGACGCCTGGAACGTGCAATTGCCGAGCGTCGCTAGCAGCGAAACGATCGCCGATTCTCTTTTCACGTAATCTACGCCCATGGAACGGTCGATCTGCGACCCCAGCGGTGCCCACGCCGATTACGTCAACTTCGGCACCGCAGGGAACATCACGGAAGACTACGAAGGCAACGCTTACACGTCTATTCCCAACTGGTTGACGTGGGCGAGTGGTCGTAGTGATCCGCATCAAATCTTGTATTGCTACGACACGGGCGATCTTGGCCTGTTCAACATCGGCTCAGTGACGTCGACGGGGCACACGAAGGACGAGCACTTCCACATTTTGCCGCAGGTGGGACAAGGTCACGACGGAACGCCCGGGAGCGGTGCTCACGTTGACATGACCGGCTCGTCGCAAAACGGCGCGCTGATCGGGTTCGCCGGTTTCCAAAAGGCGCCGGACTGGTTCACGATCGAGGGTATCCGCTTCGTCAGCAGCAATGGCACGAACAACGGCGTCGTGATCGGCTACTCGAGCTATACCCGAGTGCATCGGTGTATCTTCGAGGGTTCCCACGCGTTCAGCGTCATCGCGTTGTCAATCCAAACTGGAACCAATCTGGTTCTGGCCACGATTTCGCATTGCATGATGACCGACTTTGAGACGTCCGCCATCATTGCGGGACCTGGCGAAAACGAACAGGTCGGGGTCCGTTTCGTCAATAACACAGTTTACACGACCGCGCCCAACACGCCCTCGACTCAGTTCACGTCCTTTCCCGGGGTCGGTGTCGTTGATCGGGCTAATCTCACGCTGCAGATTGAAGGTAACGTAATCATTGGATCGACTGTTGCGGACATTCAGATCGGCGCAAGCGCCGCGAGCGCCGGCTACACGGGCGAGCATACTTGGTTGGGCGCCGACGCCAACGTGACCGGCGATGGCACGGCCGAGACCGACGGCAACCCGCATGGCATTTCTGCGGCCAACCCGCAACGGTTTTGCGTCAACGTCACCACGTCGCAGGTGTGGGAAGACGCCGCGACGGACAAGTTCACGCCGCTGGACCATTCGCCACTGTTGGTTCGAGCTCACAACTTGACAACGATTGCCGATTCGCCGACAGGCCGTCGACACGAGTTCGCCACGGACATTGCCGGCAACACGCGACCAGGTCGACGCTGGGCCGTCGGCGCTTATCAACCGACAGCGCTCGACAACTTCACGACTTACAGCAACGTGTTTATTCAGTTGGGTCGTCTCGCATATTACTACCACAAGTGGCGCGAAGAGGCCGAAGCGATCGACGCGGACGTAACCGAGATCACGGACGCATTCGAGGCGATGACTTTGGGCGATTCCGAGGCGATGCTTGAAGGGTTCAACGAACAGACCACGGCCTGGCAAGATCACTATCAGGAGCGTCGTCAGGCTCTCGCGGATCTCGCGATGGGGCGCCTCTCGGATTCCGAGACGTCGCTGAATCGAATCGGGCACCCGGGTAAAGACGCGGACGGGAACGTCGATCGCCGCACGGTTTACGAGCGGCTTATCGATTCGATGCTCGCGAATTCGCACACGATTAAGCGCGACGCCGTCGACAACACGGACTTCGCCAGCCGATCGACCAACAAGGGCAAGGCTCAGATCATTGCATTTGGCCTCGAATACGACAGCCGCAACACGGCTCGCGCAAAAGATTTGATCACGCCGGCAATCGATCACTACGGCCGCACCGACTACGCGTCAACGCCATACTTCGGCAACCACGAGCTCGCGTATATCGGGAGGCAGAACATTCAGTGCACGAGCGGCGGCGACGACGCCAACAGCCGCGGCAAGGAAGTCTATCGGTGGAATCACTCGCCGCTGACGCGTCCGCACGATTGGAAGCAACTCGGGCTCGGCACCATATCGACGGCGATCAAAACAGCGTCGCCATACAACACCGAACAGCTGGGCATTTTCGCCAACGGTGATATGGCGGACAACACGCCGCCGAGCGGGACATTTTTCGACAACAATCCCGAGACCGGCTACGCGGTACCTTGGAAGTTCGAGACGACACAGCTCCCGTCGGCGATATCGACGACGTCGTTTTACACGCTTCCCCTGCCTTCGTTCGGTGGTTTCGCAATTCACATTGCCCAAACAGCCGGCGGGACAACGGCTGGAGAAGCCTACGCGGAATTGCCCCTCGCCAAGCTAGTCGCAGGGCAACGATACGTCGCCGGCTTTCTACTGGCGCGGCAACCTGACACGACGTTCGTCCCATCGGTCGAAAACGTCAACCTGGCAAACGTGTGGGTCGGTCAGTACGGGACCGGCGCGGCGTCTACAAAGGCGAGTCCCGAATCCAGCTATAGGACATTCCAAAACATCGGCGAGCTCGGATCGGTTGTCTGGACCGACTTTACAGCGTTCGGTGCCCCGACGATCAACGGCACCTATATCGAAACGCTCAAGCTGGTCGTCGAGCTGCTCGAGGACAACACGCCAGCCGGTGATGGCATCGAAGCCTATTGGATTGTCGAGGCGTTTTGCTACCCCGTGCAGTACGGCGGCGGCATCGGCATCGCGCCGGTGCTTTCGCAGGTCAACACGGTACCCGCGGTCGGTGATTCCTACGAATGGAACATCACGCGCGGGACCGCTCAGACGACCGAAGGCCGCCTGCAGCGATTCTGCCGAGAAGCTCTCGGCGTGATCTTGCCCAGCCACGCGACGCTAGGCAGCGAGTCCATCAGCGACTGCTTGACGCAATGACTCATAGTCTCGATTCGTGGTCGCCACGGCTTTTGTGGCAATGCCACTCTTGTAGCGGATTCACTCCGATATCGTTGGGCGCAGCGCTGAAAAAGCGCTGAAAGGTACCGAAAAGGTACCGAAAAGGTGCCCGCCAGAATGCCCATATCGGTAGTCTAGGTAATATCGGCAATCGAATGGAGCCGCTACTGCCGCGTACTGTCGCGACAGTGCCAGAAGCGCATCTTGCCCTTGCACTATGGCAAAGGCCCGAATGGCGACACCGGCGTTACCTGCCGCGACCCGTCGGGCCATGGACCGAACCCCACAGGCTCGTCAACGGGCGCCTGGACTTCGGTTTCCTGAGAAAACGCATCGGCCGGAATGAACGCCTCGAATTCCAAGATGGTCGCAGAACCGCCCGCGAGAAACGGAAAGGGCTCGTTGCCGGACGATCTCGGCTGCGCTAGTCGTCGGGCGATTCCCGACTGCCTGCGCCGCCGTATGCAGCACACGATCAGCGAAACGCCAGCGCCGCCGAAGCCGCCACCGATCGTCGCTGGGTCGCTGCGAACGATCTGGCTAAGCAGTGGAAGAGACGGGCCGGTTATCGGGTGCGTTCGGAGCATGGGACTCGTCCTGTTCGTCGCCCGACGACGACGTATCGGCGACTTCGATATCATCCTTGGACATCGGCAATCGAGTCAAGCCCAAGGCCAATGCCAAGTCTTCCCGGTCTTGCTTCTTGCCTTTGAACTGGCTCAGCAACTGGCGACGCCGGTCGACCGACACCATCAACGATTCGTGAACGCGATCTTGCGCGATTGCTTGCCTGGCATAGTTCAACGACTCGAGCAGCAACCGAATCGCGTGCGTTCGCGGCGAACACCGCGGGACGTTTTTGAAAATCGTGCGAGCCATGCTGACGGTTGCATCGGTGACGTTTCTGATTCGTTGTTCGTGCACTTGGGATTTCGGGTAGTTCTGCGCCTCGATCGCCTCGATTAGCTGCTTGAGGTCCATGGTATGTGCTCCGGGATTCGGGTTAATCAACTGACGCCGTCGAAGATGAATTCGCCGCCGATGCTTCCGTCGAGCATCAGTTTGACCGCGTGCGACAACGTGTCGATCTGGTCGGCGACTTCCTTTTTCGTGCCTTGCCAACTATACAGCTCTTGCTCGCAATGAGCCAGCCACGCGGCGTCTGACGGCAGAATTATTCGACCCGCGGCCGCTTGGTTTTGTGCGGGGACCGACCTTTCGACCTTGTTTTTACCGTGCGTGGCAACTTCGAGCACGGGAATCCGATAGTCGCGCTCGAGATACTGAAACACCGATCGCCCGATGCCGTCGGTCTCTACGAACAGCTGCGGTCGCCCCTGCGCTTGCCACTCTTCGTAAATCGCTTTCGTGACGTCCGGAACTTCCGCTTGCAGTCGCACCACGTTTCGCCAAAGCAGGTGCGACACTTCGGAGATGTAGTCCCACGTCGATATAACGGAATGGCTGGCCGGGCGTTGCCCTTTGACTTCTTGCTCCAGCTCCTGGGCGGTCGCCGCTGGGTCGACCGTCATAAACCGCTCGCAGTCGTTGCGGACGTGAAACGCTTTCCAGACATTCCCCTCGGGCGTCAGAATGCGATAAGTGTCGATGTTCAGGATTTCGTATCGCTTGAGGAACCAGTCTGGTTTGAACCGCCCCGCCTTGCCGATTAGCCAGTTGCCTTTACGCAGCCGGCTCCATTCGACGATATCAAGCGCCCCGAGCGCCCGTTCGTATTCGGCGATATCGAGCGACGGGTTGTCCTCGAGCATGGACGGCACGAACCAGCGGCGGTATTCGTCGCCGTTACGAAGCCGACAGTGGCGGACATACGTTGGTGCGTTGGTGCCTTCGATAATCTGCCGCGCGAACTCGATCGACATGAACCGTTCGCGATACCACAGCAGATTGGCGCCGCCTGGATTGCTCGCCGAACGGACTCGCGAGGGAATGTCGCTCTCGGCCGCTCGTCGCAGCCGGGAGAACATATAGAGATATTGGTCGGGCGTGAATTGCGTCAGCTCATCAAAGGCGATGTAGTTGAACGCGGCCGACTGATAGTTCGTGACGTCATCCGGGTTTTGCAGGTGCCCGAACTCGATCGTCGCGCCTGAGGGAAACGTAAACCGCCGATGGCGCGCTTGGTATTTGACGCCGAGGGGCAGCCACCATTTTTTCGCGCGGTCTAGAATCGAGTCCTTTTTTTCCAGGTCGACCGCCTGGCGTCGAAGGATAAGCGCGGCGTAGTTGGGCTGGTCGACGTACTGCAGCGCCGCCATGAGCAGCGCGTCAGACTTTCCGCCGCCCGCCGCCCCGCCGAACAACGCTTCAAGATCGTCGATCCCCAGGAAGATCAGCTGAGTTAGATGCGGCGTGTGTGGGCACCACTTACTCGGAACTCTCCTCTGCAGCAGCGAGTCCAGAAGCAAGCGCTTTTTCGGACTCAAGGAAGCGAGCGAGCTGGTCGGAAATGTCGTCGTTTGTGAGCCCAGCATCTTCGACAACGTCTTCGTCGCGTTCGACGACTTGGCCATCAATGATCAGTCCGCTTTCCAACGCGAGGCCGTGCTGCTCAATGAGTTTGAGAAGCAAGTGGGTGTTGTCTCGCATCATCATAACCAGTATCGACATCGCACGGATGCGAACGCGCGCGTCATTTGTGACAGGATTGCCCTGTTCGTCTTGGTTGAATGCGAATTGAGCAACGAGCGTGGGTAGGTTGTCGCGAATCTGGTCGTTGATCGGGTGCTGATTGCGAATCGCTTGCTCGATCAAAGCAAGGTCGGCGCGCACGTGGCCAGGCCGAATCAGCGGCAACGATGGGCCTGGCGATTTAGATTCGGTCGAGTCGGTCATGCCGCAGAGCCCTGGCTTACTTTGGTGGCGTGTCGCCCAGTGAATTGTTCCCACCGCTGGATGGCCACGTCGCAATACACGGGGTCGATTTCGAGACCGTAGCATCGGCGGCCGGTTTGCTCTGCAGCAACCAACGACGTACCCGAGCCGATGAATGGATCGTACACGATCTCGCCGTTAACAGAGCCATCGCCGATAGCGTGAGCAAACAGGGCGACCGGCTTCATCGTCGGATGGTGACGACTTGCTTTTGGTCGGTCATGCTTCCAGATCGACGAGCGAGATCGGTCCATAAGTTCGTGCCGCGGACCGGGAACCCAACCAAATAATATTGGTTCGTGCTGATAATGATATTCACTGCGACCTAGAACGATTGTGTCTTTTTCCCCGATTAGAACTTGGCGAAGCGTCCCAATGTCTCGCCAAACCTGCATCATCATCGACAGCAATGGACCCTGTGGTCCGCTGGAGTACCAGTACGCGCCGGGCCGGCAAATACGGAGACCGTGGGCAAGTGAGTTCGTAAGAAATGGCGCCCACGCTTCCTCAGTAACGTCGTCGTTGGCCATCGTCAACGCGTCGGTAGTTTTACCCACGTAGCTCACGCCGTACGGTGGATCGGTTAGCAGCATATCGGCCTTGTCGCTACCGAATAGCCGATCGACTTCATCACCACTCGTGGCGTCCCCACACAGTAGACGATGGTCGCCCAGCTGCCATAGATCGCCGGGCTTGGTGACCGGCTCGGCGGGCGGCTCCGGCACGTCATCGGGATCGGTATTGCCCTCTCGCGGGTCAGTAAGCTTCAGGTGCTGAGAAAGCTCGCCCGCGCTGAATCCCAGAGGTGCCAAATCGTAGTTGGCTTGTTTCAGCTCGCCTAGCTCAAGCTTGAGCGCCGGCAGGTCCCACTTAGCCAGCGTGCCCACCTGATTATCTGCGATGCGATACGCGCGAACTTGCTCGGGGGTGAGATCGTCCGCAACCAACACCGGCACGGTGGCGAGTCCCAATTGACGCGCGGCCAGCCATCGCGTGTGGCCAGCGACGATGACGCCGTCCTTGTCGACGACGATCGGCTGCCGAAATCCGAACTGTTCGATCGACTTGGCGACCGCGTCGACCGCCGCGGCGTTGTCCCGCGGGTTTCGTTCATATGGGCGAATCTCATCGATCCGACGTTCGGTGACGTTCATGGACACCGCCGGTCTGGCCCCCTGGAATCGCCGATATCTAGAATTGCGATCCCAGGGGGCTTTCGGGGTTGTGCGGAACTCGACGAAGCTCCTTGATGCGATCTCGGAATTGCATTACGTGCCGGGTAAAGGGTTTTGGAATTTGGCCGCTGAAATTCCATTACCAATCAGGTAATTGGAATATCGTGTGCCCTGATGGCGAGGCGTTTAGTCCTCGGTGATCTCCGGCGGGAACTCGACTGACGCCACGATTGATTCTGCGTTCCACGCGTTCTCGATTTCTTGCAGCTCCGGCGATCCGATCTTCAGGCGAATCACGCCTGACGTGGTCAGGAGCCAACGCTCATCAGCAGCGATTCCCGCCGGCGGCTCCTGGATGCTCCAGACCACGACGCGACCGATGGCCTGGCCGTTGCTGTAGCCGAGAATGACCATGTGGCGGTGAAGGTCCGGCGGAAATTCGTATAGCTTCAATCCCATGGCGCGTCTCCGTGTGCGTGGCCCCCCTGACCCCCTGTGGGGCGTGGCGGGGCGAAGTTCTGACAGCGGGAAAAAGATAGGGCGACCGGCCGTATCCCGCGAAGCCGGCCGCCCTAGCGGGTCGACCCTTGATCGCATCAGGCTCCGACCCCCGATGCGTCCATCGCGTTCGAGGGGCATTGTAGCAGCGTCGGAAAGGGATGCCAACGACACGCATCAAGGCGCGTGGATGTCGAACGGTCCGGCTGGTCGGGAATTGGTCGGGAATTGGTCCGATTGGTCCGATTCTCCGCGGTTTTTCAGCGTCGTGTGGTCGGGAATTGGTCGGGAATTGGTCGGGAATTGGTCGGGAATTGGTCGGATTCTGGTCGGATTGGTCGTCAACTCGAGGCGCGACCGGGTAGTTAACAGATAGAGGGGCACGTTTTTGGCCCGAAAGGAGACCCGATGATCGACCAACGCTACCGCTACACATTTGAAGAGCACGTCCCCTCCGAGGAGATCGAGGCCTCGCTGCTGCTGGCCATCTTGGCGACGGAGAGCCTCCACGGTGAGTCGCAGACCCGTCTCGACGCGGCCCACTACTTCGATCCGGACAAGCGCGCCTGCGTCATCGACGCCGGCACGCCGGTCGGTCGGGATTTGAATCGCCTGTTCACGGGCTTCATCGCCCTTGGGTTCGTCCCAAGCGACGGCGATCTCCATCGCCGCTTTTGAAACTGCCATGCGGTACGCTGGCACGCAGTGCAAATCGAGCTGCTCTTCTAATCCGGGCATAGTCGTCTCCTTATTCTGGCGACAGCTCCACGTCGTCAATGTGCGTCTTGAATCGGTCGAACAGTTGCATCGACAGGTCGTCGTCGATGGCGATCGTGTGACCGTCGACGACCAGGTCCGCACCGATCAAGAAACGGTCTTCGTCCCACGTCTCTGGCTCGCCGGCGCACCCATATGATGCCCCAGCGGCGGGAATGTAAGTGACGTCGGCGCCGATGTCTATCGTCAACGTCGCTGCGCGAAAATGATCCGGCAGCAGCTCGCCTAGATCACCGATGACGTCGAGGGCGTCCCAGCACGAAGGTAGTTGCGGGA
>ERZ869936.372-NODE-372-length-44487-cov-5.442541_pt1 | contig 44487 bp, 40 predicted proteins | sample MGYA00520876_ERZ869936 | MGnify/ENA primary metagenome ERZ869936 (study PRJEB32218, sample SAMN09650985) | biofilter metagenome | isolation source: enrty point of leading RO module | place: Saudi Arabia: Thuwal, RO plant located on Red Sea | collected 2016-02-17 ... | reverse complement strand
GGCGCGCTGGTTCTGTCCTGCGAGGCCGATTTCGGATCGTCCGGTGCTCCGATCTTTGTCGAGGTCGATGGTGCGCCGCAGATCGTCTCGGTCGTCTCGGCCAAGGCCGAGGTCCGGGGTCGCCCGGTGTCATTGGGCACCAATTTGGAGAAGCCGCTGTCGGAGTTGCGCGCGATCCTCAGAACCGGCGGCGGCATGCTGGCGCAGGCCAACCTGAAGGCCAAGACGATACGGGCCGACACGCCCGGCATCCGCACCATTGGCGGCGGAGGCGGCGGCGGCGCCAAGTTCGTGCGGCCTTGATCGCGGGGGGCCTGGTCGCGAATATCGCGGTGATGATGCGACGTGCCCTTGTCTTCTGGATGATCCTGATGGTTCCGGCCCTGCCCGCCGATGCCGCCGACGCGTTGATGGCGGCGGGGCGGATCGAGTTTGCGCGGACGGGCGGTTCGTGCTCGGGCGTTCTGGTGACGCCGGGCGTGGTTGCGACGGCGGCCCATTGCGTGCCGGACACCGACGGCGGCGTGGGGGTGACCGGCATCGCCTTTCGCACCGCGCCGCCCGCCGCGCCCGTGCGTGTCGCGAAGGCGTACGCCCACCCGCTTTACGATCCCGACGCGCCCAGGATCGACTGGCGCTATCGCTTCGATCTGGGGCTTCTGGTTCTGGCCGACCCGGACTATGGCGCCGATCTTGGTACCGTTCCGGTGGGCGACGACGCCATGCCGGGCGAGACGCTGTTCCTGGTCAGTTGGCGGAAGTCCGACGGCGCGCAGCCACGGCAGCGCGCCTGGCCGGGGTTGTCGATCGGCCTGGGGGGGTTGGTGCCCCGGGGCTGCGACGTGAGGAGCGGCGAAAGCGGCGCGCCGCTTTTCCGCAAGACCGATGAGGGCGCGATCGAGTTGGTGGCGATCATCTCGAGCCGGGGCGCGCTTCTGGACCAGCCGATTGCGCAGGCGTCGAATCTGCGGCTGCGGCTGCCGCCGATGCTGGACCTCGCCCGGCGCGCAGGCAGCCCTTGAACGCGAAAAATCCCGTTCCTATCTGACCAGTGCCGGGGGCCGAAATCGGGTCCGGCACCGAAAACCGCCCTGCCCCTACGGGAGGGTGAACCTGTTATCGCTCTGAGAGGATGACCAAAATGCGCAACTTTGATCTTGCACCGCTCTATCGTGCAACCGTCGGCTTCGACCAGATCGCCGACCTGATGGACCGGGTTCTGTCCGACACCGCGTCGACCCCGTCCTATCCCCCTTACAACATCGAGAAACTCGGCGACGATGCCTGGCGCATCTCGATCGCCGTGGCCGGATTCTCGGACGAGGACCTGAGCGTCGAGGTGCGTGAGAACGCGCTTTACGTTTCGGCCCGGAAAACCGCCGAGGAAGAGGACAAGACCTATCTGCATCGTGGCATCGCCAATCGTGCGTTCGAGCGTCGTTTCGCCCTGGCCGACCATGTGCAGGTGACCGGTGCCAGCCACGTGAACGGCATGCTGCACATCGACCTTGTGCGGGAAGTGCCCGAGGCGCTGAAGCCGCGCCGGATCGCCATCGCCAATGGCGGCGGTGACACGGTCGAAGCGAAGGCCGTCGAGAAGAAGTAAGGGCCGTCAGGCTTGCTGGAGAGAAGTGGCGCGCCCGACACCGTCGGGCGCGTTTGTCATATGCGACGGCCGATGACCGGCAACTGGCCGCGCAGGCCGTAGGTCAGGATGGCCGAGAGGACCAGCAGCAGGGCAAGGTGACCCCAGAACCCGCCGACGATGACAAGCATGGTCGTCAGGCCGATGACCATGGTGACCGTCAGGGCGAGGGCGGCGAGCGCCTGAAACCCGGGCACCCAGAGGCCGATGGCGCCCAGTGTCTCGACGCTGCCCGTGATGTAGCGCGGGACCTGGCCGAAACCGATGGCCTGGTAGAGTTCGACCGTTCCGGCGGTGCCGGTCAGTTTGGTCAGGCCGTAATAGAGGAAGGCGACGCTGAGCGCGCCGCGAAGCATGGTCAGGGGGGAAAGCCGCGTGTTCTGCATGGAGAGCGAGGTAATCCGGCCCGGTCGCCGGACAAGGCGGAGATCAGGCGCTGTCTTCGGCCGGATCGAGAAACCGGTTGATCCGGTTCGCGATGGCGCCCGGATTGCCGAGCGACGAGTGATAGATCGTGAGCGGCACGGGCTTGTCGTGATCCGCGACGGTGAACATGACGCGGTGCTTCGGGCCGTCGTCGTGATCGATATGGACGAAGGCGCGGCCCATCGCGGCGAGCGGCCATGTCCGTTCGGAGACGCCCCGCCAGTCGCGAACGCGCCAGGTGACCCGGTCGTTCGTCCGGTCGAGGGTCAGGCGCGCGCGGCGCACAGCCCTGGCGAAGGCGATGGGACAGCCCAGCGCGAAGACGAGGCCCGACAGCACGACGACCCAGTTGCCGGTGGACAGTCCGTTCAGCGCGGTCCAGGCGCCGAAGAGCGTGAGCGCGATCAGGAAGATCGCCAGGCCCCATGGCGCGTCCTCGATCACGAGGCGGTTGGGGGTATCGTGCAGGATACGCACCGGCCTATTCGCCGTAGGGCACCCAGATCGTCTTGATCTCGGTCGCGGCGGCGAGGAAGGCGTGGGCATCCGTCCGGCTCCAGTCCCGGGCGCGCCCGTTGTTGACCCAAGTGCGCTTCAGGTTTCCTGCCGCCTCACGCTCGATCACCGCCGAGATGTCGCTGGAGGAGAAGCTCCAGACCGCGTCCAGGTCCATGTGGCCCGCCATCTGCGGGGCCAGTTCGGCATGGCTGCCGGTCAGGATGTTGACGACGCCCGCCGGAACGTCGGAGGTGTCGAGCACCTGATAGAAATCGGTGGCGGCCAGCGGGAACGGTTCGGATGCTGCAAGCGTGATCCGGTTGCCCATGGCCAGCGCCGCGCCGATCAGCGAGACGAGGCCCAGAAGCGGGGAGTCGTCGGGGGCGAAGGCCCCGATCTTGCCCACGGGCTCGTTCATCGCCAGCGCGATGCCGCGGATCGGCACGCCCTTGGCGCGGCCGTCATATTTGTCGGCCCAGGCGGCCCAGGTGAAGAGCCGGTCGATGGATTGCGCAACTTCCTTCGCGCCGCCGCGTTTGCCGGTCATGTCGTCGATCCGTGCGGCAAATTCGTCCGCGCGGGCCGAGAGGTTTTCGCCAAGGTAATAGAGTATCTGCGCCCTGAGATGCCCTGTGGTGCGCGACCAGCCTTTCGCGGCGTTCATCGCCTCTACCGCGTTTCGGAGATCCTTGCGGTTGGCCAGACCCGCATGGCCCAGAAGCCTGCCCTTGGGCGACCAGACGGCGCGGGAATAGCCGCCGTCGGGGCGGGCCTGTTTGCCGCCGATGTAGAGTTTCGCGGTGCGGTCGATCCCCTCGACCTCGGCCTCTTTCGGGGGCGCGACGGGCTGGATCGGATCCAGTTTTGCCGCCTTCCCGACAGGGCGCGTATAGGCGGCCAGACCTTCCCACCCGCCTTCGCGGCCGAAGCCCGATTCGCGCACGCCGCCGAAGCCGGCAGCGGCGTCGAAGAGGTTGGTGGCGTTCACCCAGACGACGCCGGCGGCGAGTTTCGGCGCGATGTCGAGGGCGAGGTTCACGTTCTCGGTCCAGAGCGTCGCGGCGAGGCCGTAGCGCGTGTTGTTGGCCAGTTCCACAGCCTCGGCGGGCGTGCGGAAGGTCGTGGCCACGAGGACGGGACCGAAGATCTCCTCCTGCATCAGCGGGTCGGAGGTGGACAGCCCGGTGATCAGCGTGGGCGGGTAGTAGCAGCCTTGATCGGGCACCGGTGTGGAAGCGTGATAGACCTCGCCCCGCGTGCCCGAGACCATGTCGCGGATCGCTTTTAGCTGGATCGGGTCCACGACCGCGCCCACGTCGATGCACTTGTCCAGCGGATCGCCAAGGCGCAGCTTGTCCATCCGGGATTTGAGCCGGTCATGGAAGGTCTCGGCGATGCCCTCCTGCACGATGAGGCGCGAGCCTGCGCAACAGACCTGGCCCTGGTTGAACCAGATCGCGTCGACCAGCCCCTCGATGGCGCTGTCGATATCGGCGTCGTCGAAGACGATGTAGGGGGACTTGCCGCCCAGTTCGAGCGTCAGGGACTTGCCCGAGCCCGCTGTCGCCTGGCGGATGCGGCGACCGACGCTGGTGGAGCCGGTGAAGGCGATCTTGTCGATGTCGGGGTGGCCGACGATCATCTCGCCCACGCGACCGTCGCCGGTGACGATGTTGAGGACGCCCTTGGGTACCCCGGCTTCGCGCGCGAGATCGGCGAAGAGGAGAGCCGTGAGCGAGGTGTATTCGGCAGGCTTCAGGATGACGGTGTTGCCCATCGCCAGCGCCGGGGCGACCTTCCATGCCAGCATCAGGAGCGGGAAGTTCCAGGGGATGATCTGGCCGCAGACGCCCAGCGCCTGACGATCCGGCAGTTCGTCGTCCATCAGCTGCGCCATGCCCGCGTGGTAGTAGAAGTGGCGGACGACGAGGGGGATGTCGATGTCGCGGCTTTCGCGGATCGGCTTGCCATTGTCGAGGGATTCGAGGACGGCGAACAGGCGCGACTGCTTCTGGATGATCCGGGCGAGGGCGTAGAGCACGCGTGCGCGCGCCCTGGCGTCGCGCGCCCAGGCCTTCTGCGCCTTGTGCGCGGCGGCCACGGCGGCGTCGATATCCTTGGCCGAGGCCTGGCTGATCCGGGCCAGTTCCTTGCCGGTGGCCGGGTTGTTGGTGGCGAAGGTGCGCGCCGGTTTTGTCCACGCACCGCCGATGTAATGGCCGAAGCGACCGCCATGACCTTCGAGCCACTTCAGGGCCTGCGACGCATCCTCGGGCGCCGGGCCATATTCCATCGTCTCGAAGATGTCCTGAACGGTCATGTCAGCCTCATACCTTCAGCGCCCCGGTTCTCCAGGCGCGTTCGAAACTCTCGATGTCGTCGGCCTGCCACGCGAAATCGCCGTCGATCGGGTAGTAGGCCCAGATGGCGGGCGATCCGCGGCGGTACAGGAATTCGATCCCATCGACGCCGGGACGGCCGATATACAGGCGTTCGCCATCGTCGGATTCGCGTATGCCGTCACGCGCGTCGATATATCCGATCTGGTTGAAATTATCGTAGCGGCCTTCGCCATAGAAGCGGAAGTAGGTTTCGGCCTCGGGCCATTTGGCAGGATCGACGGTCATCGGTTTTATCCCATTGCATGCCGATGGGCCGCCGAATAGCGGCCCGTGACGTGGTGTTCCAACTGCCGTTCGATATCGCCCAAAAGTGAAGATGCTCCGAATCGGAACAGGTCGGGGCGCAGCCAGCGGTCGCCCAGTTCGTCCTTGATCAGCGTGAGATAGGTGATGGCGTCCTTGGCCTTGGAAATGCCGCCCGCGGGCTTGTAGCCGATGCGGTATCCGGTCGCCTGATGATAGGCGCGGATCGCGCGGATCATGACTAGGCTGACGGGCAGCGTGGCGTTGACGCTTTCCTTGCCGGTCGAGGTCTTGATGAAGTCGGCGCCGCCCATCATGCAGACCCAGCTTGCGCGGGCGACGTTGCGGAGCGTGCCGAGTTCGCCGGTGGCGAGGATGGCCTTGACATGCGCCTCGCCGCAGGCGGCGCGGAAGGCGCGCATCTCGTCGTAAAGCGCCTGCCAGTTCTGGGTCAGGACGTGTCGGCGCGAGATGACGATGTCGATTTCTTTCGCGCCCGCCTTCACGCTTTCCTCGATCTCGGCGATCCGAAGGTGGAGGGGCGAGAGACCCGCCGGAAAGCCGGTGGAGACGGCGGCGACGGGGATGCCGGTGCCCTTGAGCGCGTCGACGGCGGTTTCCACCATGTCGTGATAGACGCAGACCGCGCCGGTGGTGATCGGACCCATGCCGAGGGCCTCGAGGATGTCCTGCCGGACCGGGTTGGCGGCCTTGGCGCAAAGGCGGCGGACCCGGCCCGCCGTGTCGTCGCCCGAGAGCGTGGTCAGGTCGATCAGCGTGATCGCGCGGAGAAGCCAGGCGGCCTGGTACTCCTTCTTGACCGAGCGGCGGCCCGGCAGCGTGGCGGCGCGGCGTTCGATGGCCGAGGTGTTGGCCTGCACGCCTGCGATACGGTCGAGGTCCAGGTCGGTGCCCGGGTTCCGGGGTTCGTGGACCTGCGGCAGTTGCGCCGCCTGCGATCTGGTCGGTGTGTCGGCGGCGGTGGTGTCGGACATGGACGCGGTCCCCGGTTGGCGCGCGAAGCGTCGCACGGGTCCGGCGATTAATCAAGATTGACCGTTTGGTCAAATTCCTTCCGGCTCAGTCGCCCACCAGCACCGTCTCGACCTTGGCGCCATGCTCCAGCGTGCGGTGAACCGGGCATTTGTCGGCGATTTCCAGAAGCCGCGCACGCTGTTCGTCGTCGAGATCTCCGGTCAGCTTGATCTCGCGCCGGAAGGTGTCGATCCGGACCCCGCCGTTGCCTGCCGCATCCTGGGCGTGGACCTTGTCGTGGCTGACATCGACCGAGACGTGATCGAGCGGCCAGCCTTTGCGGCGGGCGTACATGCGCAGCGTCATCGAAGTGCAGGCGCCAAGACCGGCGGACAGGAACCCATAGGGCGACATGCCCTTGTTGGTGCCGCCATAGGCCGCGGGCTCGTCGGCCAGCGTGTGATGCAGGGGGCCTGCGTTGACATCCTGAAGAAAGCCGTCGGGGTCCGCTTCGGAGACGCGGACGATGCCTTCGGGCGCGCCCGGGGGCGGCGCGGGCGGGCGCAGGCTGAGATACCGGCCAGCCCAGGCGGCAATCACCTCGGCGGCGTATTCGGCGTCTTCGGCGCGCGAGATCAGGTGATCGGCGTCGTCGAGCGTGACAAAGCTTTTCGGGTGCCTGGCGGCGGTGAAGATGCGGGTGGCGTTGTCGATGCCGACGACCGCGTCGCGGGGCGCGTGCATCACCAGAAGCGCCTTTTTCATCGAGGCGACGATGGGCGAAAGTTCGGCGGCTTCCACATCCTCGACGAAGTCGCGGCCGATGGTGAAGGAGCGTCCGGCAAGGGTGACGGTGGCGCTGCCGTTGTCGCGGATGTGGTCGAGCGCTTCGCCGAAATTGTGGGTGACGTGGCCCGGATCGAAGGGCGCACCGATGGTGACCACCGCCTTGGCGCTGGCGATCTCCGGGGCGGCCTTGAGGATCGCCGCGCCGCCGAGGCTGTGGCCGATCAGAAGCGCAGGCGCCATGCCCTTCGCGTCGAGGCTGCGGGCGGCGCGGACCAGATCGTCGACGTTGGAGGTGAAGGTCGTGTTGGCGAACTCGCCCGCCGAATGGCCGAGGCCGGTGAAGTCGAACCGGAGGACGGCGATGCCCATGGATGCGAGCCGCGAGGCGATGCGGCGCGCCGCGGTGATGTCCTTGCCGCAGGTGAAGCAATGGGCGAAGAGCGCGGTCGCCAGATGCGGGCCGTCGGGCATGTCGAGACGCGCGGCCAGCGCGTCGCCGGCATGGCCTTCGAAGGTGAAGCGTTCGGTCCCCATGGGCGGTCTCCTGGCGGTCAGGGTTTCAACATCGGTCTTCGCGGCGTTTCTCACAACAGCCATGACGGCGCCTTCACGGCATGGTGAGAAAGGTTGCCGCGCCCGATGAAAGTCATTGCCGGAAGGTTGACGTAGCGCGCGCCGGATGTCGGGCATTTGCGGGCCGAATCCCGCGGCCGTCGTCGCAGACCCCTTTTTTTCTGCTTCAAACCGAGGTCTTAGGAGGTATGCCACGCGTCTGCAAAGTGTATGCCAAGTGTATGGCACTTTTCCGTTCGGTGCGTTCACCTGGTCTACACCTTTTGCCGCCGGACATGCCGAACCCCCTGCCGCCGTTCGCCTTGGCGGCAGGGGGAGGCCCGGCGCGAGGACCGGGATGCGTTGGGGATGGCGGCGCCGCCTTGCGGAGCCGGTCAAATCCTCTGGCCGGAGCGGATCGGGGTCGCCCCCGAAAGACCGGAACGCAGAACGGCGGAGTGTCAGGCCGCCGCCCACAGGGTTCGAACCCGTCCAGCGTTGCAGGATGGGCGTTGCGGTGAGGTGAAGTGACCGGACGGCGGCGCGGGCGGAGGCGGCAGCGCCGTGAGTATTTGTGAAAAGAAGAAGCGGGCGGGCGTTAACCTTGATCTGGGGTTAACGCCGGGCCGGGTCAGGTAAGCGTCTTCTGGAGGTTTTCGTCGATCTTGTCGAGGAACCCCGTCGTCGTCAGCCAGCCCTGGTCGGGGCCGACGAGAAGGGCCAGGTCCTTGGTCATGTGGCCCGATTCCACGGTGTCGATCACGACCTTTTCCAGCGTCTCGGCGAAGCCCTTGAGCGCCTCGTTGCCGTCGAGCTTGGCGCGGTGCTTGAGGCCGCCGGTCCAGGCGAAGATCGAGGCGATGGAGTTGGTCGAGGTCTGTTGCCCCTCCTGATGCTGGCGGTAGTGCCGGGTGACGGTGCCGTGGGCAGCCTCGGATTCCACGATCTTGCCGTCAGGGGTCATGAGAATGGATGTCATGAGGCCCAGCGAGCCGAAGCCCTGGGCCACGGTGTCGGACTGCACGTCGCCGTCGTAGTTCTTGCAGGCCCAGACATAGCCGCCGGACCATTTCAGCGACGAGGCGACCATGTCGTCGATCAGACGGTGTTCGTACCAGATCTTATTGTCCTCGAAGGCGTCCTTGAATTCGGCTTCGTAGACCTCCTGGAAGATGTCCTTGAAGCGGCCGTCATAGGCCTTGAGGATCGTGTTCTTGGTGGACAGATAGAGCGGCCAGCCGAGATTGAGGGCATAGTTGAACGAGGCGCGGGCGAAATCGGTGATCGAGGGATCGAGATTGTACATGCCCATGACGACGCCTGCGTCGGGGGCGTCGAAAACTTCTTTCTCGATCACTTCGCCATCGGCGCCCTCGAATTTGAGCGTCAGCTTGCCCTTGCCCGGAAAGCGGAAGTCGGTGGCGCGGTACTGGTCGCCATAGGCGTGGCGGCCGACCACGATGGGTTTGGTCCAGCCGGGGACCAGGCGGGGGACGTTCCGGCAGATGATCGGCGCGCGGAAGATCGTGCCGCCGAGGATGTTGCGGATCGTTCCGTTGGGGCTGCGCCACATCTCTTTCAGGCCGAATTCCTCGACGCGCGCCTCGTCGGGCGTGATCGTCGCGCATTTCACGGCGACGCCGACCTCTTTCGTCTTCTCGGCGGCCTCGACGGTGATCCGGTCGTCGGTGCGGTCGCGCTCCTCAATCCCGAGGTCGTAGTAGAGAAGGTCGATGTCGAGATAGGGCAGGATCAGTTTCTGCTTGATGAAGTCCCACATGATGCGGGTCATCTCGTCGCCATCCATCTCGACGATGGAGTTATCGACCTTGATCTTGGACATGACTTACCTCCTGACCGAACCGGGTAGGGCCGCATACCGCAGGACGGGCGGGAAAGGAAGACGGTATGCTATGGTATACCGCAAATTCCGCGACACGCGGCCATTTCCGGTCGCCGGTTGGCCAACATGCGGACACAATCGTCCCTGATTGTTTCGCGCATCTGATTTCGATGGAGGCGTGGCATGCCCATCACTTATGATTTCGATATGTTTTCGGTCCTGCCGAAGGGCATTGAGCCCCGGCCGGGCGAGCAGAGGGCGCTGTTCCGCGATCCGGCGGCGGTGGCGGCGCTTCAGGGGGCCTCGAACGAGGTCAAGACATGCCTTTGGGAGAGCGGGTTCGGGTTCAATGTCCATGACAGCGGCGCCGGTCCCGGACGCTATCCCGCGTTGGATGGCCCGGCGCGTGCGGCGGTGATCGAGCGGTTGATGGAAAACCTGGAGAAGCTGCCAGAAGGCGCGGACTGGAACGGATTCGACATCGAAGCCTTTGCGATGGCGGCGCTGACCGCGAAACCCATGGAGACCGCGGCGGCGGCTTCCGGCGCGTTGCCGGCGGCGGAGCGGGGTGTCGCACCGACACCGGAGGCTGCGCCGGCATCGGCGATGGACGATTTCTTCAGCGGGACGCCCAAAGCGGCGGAGGCCGCGCCGCGCGCGCCCGCACCGAACATGGACGACTTTTTCAGCGGATCGCCGAGAGCCGCCGGACCCGCGCCCGAGCAGGCGGCGCCCGATATGGACGCCTTCTTTTCGAACACGGGCGGCGGGCGCGCGCGGGCCGATGCGCCGCCGCCGCAGATGACGGCGGACGATATCCGGTTGAGCGTCGATACCGCGCCGCCGAAGAAAGTGGGCTTCGGGCCGGTCAAGATGGCGGTGATGGCGCTGGGTCTGTTCGCGGTCGTCTCGCTTCTGGGCAACGGCATCGGGGCCGAGAAGCTGGTCGAGGTCGCGACCGGCGGCAAGATGGTGTCGATCGGTCAATAGCGCCCGGAGCCTGTTGCTCAGACCAGCGCGACGCCTGCCTCGGTCATGCCCCGCTTGGCGGCGGCAAGCGAACCTTCGAGGTCGATGGCGCGGCAGAGGCTTTCGACGACGCGGACCTTGAAACCCAGCTTCGCGGCGTCGACGGCGGAGAAGTTGACGCAGTAATCCGTTGCGAGGCCCACGAGCGTGACCGTGTCGACGCCACGGGTCCTGAGGTAGCCTTGGAGGCCTGTGGGCGTGGCGTGATCGTTCTCGAAAAAGGCCGAATAGCTGTCGATCTCGCGCCGGAAGCCCTTGCGGATGATCAGGTCGGCGTGGCGCGTATCGAGGTCGGGATGGAAGGCGGCTCCGTCCGAGCCGATGATGCAATGATCGGGCCAGAGGACCTGGGTGCCGTAAGGCATCTCGGTCGTCGTGAAGGGGTCCTTGCCGTCGTGTTGCGAAGCGAAGGACAGGTGGTCGGCCGGATGCCAGTCCTGGGTGAAGACGCGCACCGGAAATTCCGGCATCAGCGCGTTGATCGGCGCCACGATCTGATCGCCGCCCTCGACCGCCAGGGCGCCGCCGGGGCAGAAATCGGTCTGGACGTCGATGACGAGGATGGCTTCGTTGGCGGCGCGCATGAGCGGTACTCCTTTGGGACCTGCCCTACCCTACGGCTTGCCGTGCCGGGATCAACGGCGTATCTGACCGCCCCATGTTCACCGTCGCCGCGTTCTACACGTTTACGCCATTTCCGGATCCGGCGGCCCTGAAGGGGCCGTTGGCGCAGGCGGCGTGCGGGCATGGCGTGAAGGGCACCATTCTGCTGGCGCCCGAGGGGATCAACGGCACCATCGCGGGACCGCGCGCGGGCGTCGACGCGGTGCTGGCGCATGTCCGCGCCCTGCCCGGATGTGCGGCGCTTGACTGGAAGGAGAGCGCCGCCCGCGAGATGCCGTTTGCCCGGATGAAGGTGCGGCTGAAACGCGAGATCGTCACGATGGGACAGCCGGATGTGGATCCGACGGCGGCGGTGGGGCGCTATGTCGAGCCGAAGGATTGGAACGCGCTGATCCGCGATCCCGATGTGGCCGTGATCGACACCCGGAACGATTACGAGGTGGCCATCGGCACCTTCGAGGGCGCGGTGAACCCGGAAACGCCATCGTTCGGCGCGTTTCCGGACTGGTGGACGCGGAACCACAACCGTTTCGCCGGCAAGAAGATCGCCATGTTCTGCACCGGTGGGATCCGCTGCGAGAAGTCGACCAATTACCTGATCGGTCAAGGGGTGAGCGAGGTCTTTCACCTGAAGGGCGGTATCCTGAAATACCTTGAAGAGGTGCCCGAGGGCGAGAGCCTGTGGCGCGGCGAGTGCTTTGTCTTCGACCAGCGCGTCAGCGTCGGGCACGGGCTGGCGGAGGGCAGTCATGACCTGTGCCATGCGTGCCGGCGGCCGTTGAGCGCGGCCGATGCGACTGACGCGGCCTATGAGGAGGGTGTGTCCTGCGCGCGCTGTCTGGGCGAATACACCGATGCTGACCGCGCGCGGTTCCGCGAGCGGCAACGGCAGGTCGACCTGGCCCGGGCGAGGGGCGAGGTGCATCTGGGTCAGGACTGAGACGGGGCGTCCTGTCTTGAGACCGGCGGCGTCTCGGTGGCCTCGTCGACCTCGTCCTCGGTGGCCGACATCGCGATGGTCTGGGGTGTGGTGGCGCGCCCGATGGGGCCGGCCTTGAAGTCCGACTTGTCCTTGTCCGCGATAGGCGCGCGTTTGGCGATCCGGTAGAGCGCCTGAAGGATGATCAGTACATGCGCCGCCGCTGTGGTCATGAACAGGCCTGCCTCGCCCACCGCCGACATCGCCCAGCCCGCGACCAGGGGGCCGATGATCGAACCGATGCCGAAGACCAGAAGCAGGCCGCCGCTGATACGGATGAAATTGCCGTCGGCGTGGTCGTTCGCATGGGCGATGATGATCGGATACATGGCGAAGATCGCGCCGCCGAACAGCCCCGCGAGCGCGAGGTTGGCCCACTGGCCCTGGGGCGCCGCGAACACGAAGACGGCATCGGCGACAAGCGCGACGCCGGCGACCCCGACCAGGACCTTTCGGCGGTCGAGACGGTCGGAGAGAATGCCGACGGGTATCTGGCTGACCGCGCCGATCAGGATCGGGATCGAGGCGAAGAGCGCGATGGACGCGATCTCGAGCCCGATGCGCGCGCCATAGACGGCAGCCAGCGTGCCGAAGGACGCGTTGGAGATGCCGACCATAAACACCGCAAAAACCGCGACGGGCGAATTCCGCCAGAGCGCCCGGATGTCGAGCCGGACCGAGACCAGCGGTTTCGGCGAGGCGGTGGAGCTGGCGGCCGTGGGGATGAGCGCCAGCGAGTAGAACATCGCGCCGAGGACGAAGAACAGGTAGCCGTTGGTGTCGCCCATGGTCAGGGTCATCTGGCCCGCCGTCGAGGCGAACAGGTTGACCATTGTATAGACACCGAAGATGCGGCCACGGCTGGAAGCGTCGGCGCGCTCGGAGAGCCAGCTTTCGACGATCATGGCGGCACCCGCGAAGCAGAACCCCTGAAGGGCGCGAAGCGGGATCCAGGCGTGCGGCGAGAGCACGAGCAATTGCGCCAGGATCATGATGCCGGCCAGAGAGGCCATGACGCTGAAGGCGCGGATATGACCGACCCGCTGGACGAGGCGGGCGGTGAAGAGACAGCCCGACACGTAGCCGATGGCCCAGCCGGTGCCGAGAAGGCCGAGGGAGAGATCGGAGAAGCCTTCGGCCGAGCCGCGGACGGGCAGGATCAGCGAATTGATACCGCCTGCGAACAACAGGAAGAACGATCCGAGCAGCAGCGCGGAGATGGGCAGGATCTGGCGGACCATGGGTATTCCGTCTGATTTGCGGTCAGGAATAGCTTATCGAAGCGCCGGGGTCACCCCGGTGGACGTGCGTACGGTGGCAACGGGTGCGTACGGTGCGCCGGCGGCGAGGGCGACAAGGTCATCGGCCTTGTTTTCCTGGGGCCGAGGGCCGTGCGGGTGTCGGCGGACGGTCGGCGATGTGTCGGCAAAACGTATGGCACGGATATGGGAGCCTGGGCACGGAGCACCAGATGTGGTGGTGGCGTTAACCTCTGTTACCGGGGCGTTAAGGTTAACGCGGGGTTCGCGGGTGCGGGCTGTCGGTTTGAACGGGACAGCCTCGACGACGCGTGGGACCGGTTTGGCGCGGGTATGGTACCGGCGAACGTGGGGCCTGCAGAGGCGGCTGGTCGGCGGCGTCACTCCGGGATCGTCCAGCGGTGGAGGGGGCGCTGCCCCCGCCGCCCGTGCCGGGCGGCCCCCCGGGATATTTCGGGGCCGATGAAATGCAGAGGGTCAGGCGGGATCGGATCGGCGCGCGAGCCAACGCTCATAGTCCTCGATCCAGCGGTTTTCGCACCACGCGCCTTCGCCATTGGCGCGAAGTTGCGCGAGTTCGTGTTCGGGCGTCACGGCGGCGGCCCAGGGAAGGATGCGGCTGACGAAGGACTCGCGCAGGGCGGCGAGGTGCCGGCGGACATCGGTCTCGGTGGCGTCGGCATAGTGAAAGGTGTCGCGCGGCCAACGGCCCAGGTTGTTGGCCTGATAGTCGGGACCGTGTTCCGGAGCCATGTCGAAGTCCGAGATCACGTGCGTTCGGGAGAAGTCTTCGGCATAAAGGATGGCCCGATCGGGGTCGTCTCCGTTCACCGGCCGGAGAAAGCTGTGGCGGAAGCAGAGCACCGTGACCATTGCGCCAGGTACGTGCATCCGGCCGCCAAGGCGGAGGAGGCGCAGGTCGGCCTCGCCGTGAAGGAAGCGCAGGGTGTGCCCCTTGCCGAAGCGCTCGACACCGTGGGGGCGGAGGGGCGCAGCAAGCTCCTCGATGAAGAGGGTATTGAAACGGCCTGTCTCCATCCCCGGCGCCCTATCGCACTGCCGCGTGGGTATCCCAGAACGCCACGGCCTTGTCGTAGGCGTCGGGGTCAAGGGGAACGCCAGAGCCGCCTTCGGCGCGGCCGAGGGCGTTCCGCATCTGGGTGATGGGGGGCATGGGCGGCTCGGCGGGTTCGAGCGTGCCGATGATCGAGACGATGCCCCAGTCGCAGTCGGGCACGGGCTGGTCGTGCGCGTAGTCGCGGGCCTCGGCCAGAAGCTGGTCGTGGCTGTAGAGGATCACGTCGAGCCAGTTGGCGCGGGGCGCTTCCAAGCCTTCGAACCAGCGTTCCAGCACCGCGCGCTCGCCCTCGCGGCGCGCGACGTAGCCGGAGCGCAGCAGGTGGCGGTTGTTCTCGGTGATGGGGGCGAAACCGGTGCGGGTGTCGGTGACGTTCGGCAGGAACAGGTGTTTGCAGAAAGGCGCATAGCCGTCGACGAGGGAGCCGCCCGACGCGTTCGCCTGGGCGGTCAGTTCCTTGGGCGTGATGCCGGTGATCCGGGTGCCGGCCTTGTCCGGGTCCCAGTTCTTGAGCGCGAAATCGGTCATGGCGATCAGCATGTGGGTCTCCTGTGTCGGGCGAGCATTTCACGGGATGGCGCGGGGGGCCAGACGGTTGCGCTTTCGGGGCGGGTGATTCATGGTTTCCCGAGGTATTTCAGGACCCGGCGCATTAACGATGGACAGCGAATTTCACTGCGAGAATTGCGGCGCGGCCTTGCCCCGGCGCTTTGCGCATTCGCGGATGATCGCCTGTCTGAATTGCGGCAGTACCTCGGTTCTGAAAGACGAGGCGTTCCGGCTGGCGGGCTCGGGCGGCGTGATGCAGGACGCGCCGTCGCTGGTGACCCTGGGCGTCGAGATACGGGCGGGGGCACATCATGTGACGCCGGTCGGCCACGCGCGGTTCGATTACGGGCGCGGCTGGTGGGACGAATACTGGTGCCTTCAGGGGCGCGGCGACAGCACGGGCTGCTGGCTGAGCGTGGACGAGGGCGATTATGCGCTGGAATGGCCGGTGGCGGAGGACCGGTGGCCGCGCGCGCGGAACCTGTCCTTGGGTCAGGGCGTGACGCTGGGCGACCGGAAATTTACCGTGACCGAGGCCGAGAACGCCAAATGCATCGCGGTCCGGGGCGAGTTTCCAGAGGAATTGGCGGTGGGCGAGACGCATCTTTACTACGATCTGTCAGCCCCCGGCGCGGCCTTGGCGACCTACGAGGTCTGGGACGGCGGGCGCGGCTGGACGAGCGGGTTCTGGATCGACCCCTGGGACGTGGGGGCGGTCTGACCGGGGTCGCGCAGAGCTTCCATTGCACGCAAGGCGGGGCCGGGCAGGACCTGTTGGGCGGCGGGCGCGTGCGGGTGCATGTCTGTTCCTACTGCGGTTCGGAACTGGACGTGCAGGACGATTTCCGGGTGATCGCTCAGTTCCGCGACATGGTGCGCCCCGACACGCCGTTCGACCTGGGGATGGAAGGCGAATTGTGGAGTGTGCCTTTCACGGTGATCGGGACCATCGGCTGGATCGAACATTATAGCGGGCGAGTCTGGACCTGGACCGACCATCAGATCCATTCGCCGACCCATGGCTATGGCTGGCTGACGGTGGAGGAGGGGCACATCACCTATGCCCGGAAGACGCGCGACATGCCGTCGCCCGCCAATGTCAGCAACAGCCGGATCGAGACATCCGAGCACCGGCCCACGGTCGAGATGGGCGGGCGGACCTATCGGTACTACGGATCGGGGAACGCGCGGCCGACCTTCATCGAGGGGGCGTTCAACTACGTGCCGTCGATGGACGACCGTATCCGCTATGTCAGCCTGGTCTGCGGGCACCGGATGCTGGACATCGTCGAAAGCGGCGGCGAGATCGAGTACGAGCTGATCGAATTGCCGGACCGGGGCGAGGTGGCGGCGTCGTTCGGGCTGGACCCGGCGCGGCTGCCCTCGCCGTCGGGCGTGCATGTGCTGGACGAGATCGACCGCTCGCCCGATCAGTTGTTCGTGCGGAACGTGGCGCTGGCGGGCGGAGCGGTGGCGGTCGTGCTGGCGCTGGCGCTTTGGCCGATGGGAGAGCGGGTGGCGCGGACCGAGCGCGTGCCGGTCTCGGCGCCGATCACGGTGCCGTTCGAGATCACCGAGGGCGACCGGCTGACCAATATCGAGATCTGGGCCGATGCCTCGAACAGCTGGGCCTGGTTCGAGGCGGAGCTTCTGGACGCCGAGGGCGCGCCGGTGGCGGCCTTCGAGCGGGGCGTGGAGTATTACTTCGGGCGCGAGGGCGGCGAGAGCTGGTCCGAGGGGTCGCAGCGGGTGGATACAAGGGTCAGGCTGGAGCCAGGGCAGTATACACTGGAGGTGACGCCGGCGGGCGGCGAAGTGGGCTGGTCGAACGGACGTTTGGCGCAACAGATGCAGGTGACAGTCAGCCAGGGGCATACGAACCCGTGGTGGCTGTTTGGGGCCGGGCTCTTGCTGTTGGCGCTGGGCGGCGCGTTCCTGGGACAGCGGGCGTTGCACAACAAGCGGCGCTGGGCCGGCAGTGACTGGAGCGACGACTGATGGTCACGCGGGTCGTCTTTGTGATCCTTGTCGTGTCCATCGTGGGCACGGCGGCGACGCTGAGCCTGAACGGCGTCTGGGGAGAGAACAGCAACGTGGTGTCGACGCGGGTCGGCTCGCCGGGCGGCGGGTACGGTCTGGGCGGAGGCGTGAAATGAGGAGAAAGGCATGTTGGCGAACATCATAGCGGCGGAGGTCGTGGCGACGATCTTCTACACGCTTCTGGGGCTGGTCCTGTTGGGGGTCTGCTGGAAGCTGATCGAATGGCTGTCGCCGTTCTCGCTGAGACAGGAGATCGAGGAGGACCAGAACCTGGCGATCGCGGTGCTGATCGGGAGCCTGTTCATATCCATCGCGATCCTGATCTCGGCGGTGATCCTGAGTTGACGCAGCCGCGCGACGGACAGGCGCTGTGGCTTCTGGCCGCGACCTTTGTCGTCGCGGTCGCCGGGTTGGTCTATGAGCTGATCGCGGGGGCGGTGTCGAGTTACCTCTTGGGGGACTCGGTGACGCAGTTCAGCCTGGTGATCGGGGTGTTCATGACCTCGATGGGGCTGGGGGCCTGGGCGTCGCGGTTCGTCACCGTGCCGGAGAGGGGGTTCGCGGCCTCGCAGGTGATGCTGGGGATCGTCGGCGGGTTTTCCGCGCCGGTCCTGTTCCTGGCCTATGGCTATCTGGAGGGCCTGCACGCGATCCTGTTCGCGCTGGTGATCGCCATCGGGGCGCTGTCGGGGCTGGAGATTCCGCTGATCACGCGGATCCTGACCGAGCGCGACGCGATGCAGCATACGCTGTCGAGCGTGCTGACGGCGGACTACGCCGGCGCGCTGGTGGCGGCGCTGCTGTTTCCGCTGGTGATCGTGCCGCAACTGGGGCTGATGGCGGCGAGCCTGACCTTCGGGCTGTTGAACCTTTTGGTCGCCGGCATCTCGGTCTGGCTGTTCCGGGAGCGGATCGGGTGGCTGCTGCGCGGCGCTTGGGTGGCGGGGCTGGCGGCCTGTGCGGCGGGGCTGATCTGGTCGGACCGGATTGTGTCGCTGGCCGACGCGGCGTTCTTCGAGGACAACGTGGTTTTGGCCGAGGAGACGCCCTATCAGCGGATCGTGGTGACCGAATGGCGCGGGCGGTACCGGCTGTTTCTGAACGGGTCGATCCAGTTCGATACGCTGGACGAGCATCGCTATCACGAGAGCCTGGTGCATCCGGCGATGGCGCGCGCGCCGCGGCGGGCCGAGGTCCTGATCCTGGGCGGCGGTGACGGGATGGCGGTGCGGGAGGTTCTGAAGTGGCCGGAGGTGGAGCGCGTGGTTCTGGTGGATCTGGATCCGCGCGTGACGGAGATGTTCCGCGAAAACGGGGTTCTGGCGGCGCTGAACGGGCGGGCCCTGCACGATCCGAGAGTGGAGATCCGGAACGAGGACGCGTGGCTGTTCGTGCGGGAAAGCGAGGCGGTGTGCGATGTAGTGATCCTGGACCTGCCGGACCCGCGCGATTTCGCGGTGTCGAAACTGTATTCCCGCGAATTCTATGCGCCATTGATGGAGCGGGTTTCACCGAGAGGCGTGCTGGTGACGCAGGGCGGCTCGCCCGTCTTTGCGCGCGAGGCGTTCTGGTCGGTGGTCAGGACCTGGGTCGGGACGCGGAACCCGGCGCGGCCCGGTGAGCGGCTGACGGCGCTGCCCTATCACGCCTATGTGCCGTCTTTCGGCGACTGGGGCTTCGTGATGGTGACGCAGGAGGCCGGGTTTCGGGAGGCCGATGCGTTGCCCGGGGGGTTGCGGTATCTGAGCGAAGGCGCGTTCGGGGCGATGACGGTCTTTGCCGAGGATTCGGGACCGCTGGAGGTGGAGCCGAACACGATCCTGTCGCATCCGCTGGTCAGGTATTACGAGGACGGCTGGGCGGCGTGGATGAATTGAGCGCTGAGCCGAGACAGCGCCGGACCGGGGGGCGGCGCAGCAACGGCTGCACGGCAGCGCTTTATGCCGCCGGATGCATCCCTTGCCGGGCCGTTGCGCTGACGGTGACAAAGCGCCGGCCCGTGGGGCCGGACCGGCGCTGGCGCGGCGGCCTGCGGCCTTGATTCCGCGCCTGGACGTCGCTCAGTCGTTGTCGATAATCGCCTTTCGCCTCGGAATCGGCTCCACCGCGCCCAGCCCGCTGACGGTGCCCGCGGCGACCTTTGCCGCACGGGTGGCGGCGAGATGGGGGTCGGCGGTCTCGAGCCAGTAGGCGAGGAAGGCGCCCGCGAAGCTGTCGCCTGCTCCGGCGCTGTCGACGGGGGTAGCGGGCGCGGCGGGGATGTGCTGGCGGGTGTCGGACGTGGCGATGATCGCCCCTTCCGCTCCACGTTTCAGGGCGACGATACGGGCACCCCGTTCAAGGTAGTGGTCGAGGACGGCGTCGGTATCTGTTAGGCCGAGAAGTCGCTCGGCCTCGTCGTCGCTGGGAAAGACGATGTCGGCGGGGACGCTGGCCAGAACCTCGCGGGCCAGATCGTCGGACCAGAGGCGCGGGCGGTGGTTGAGGTCGAGCGAGACGAGGGTGCCGGATGCGCGAGCGATGTCGCAGGCGCGGAGGGCGGCGGCGCGCATGGTCGGGGAGATTGCCAGCGTGACACCGGAGAGGTGCAAGACCTTCGCGGCGGCGATGGCGTCTTCCGGCAGATCGGCGGGGCTGTAGAAGCTGGCGGCGGAGCCACGGCGGGCATAGGTGAACCGCCGGCCCGCCGGGTCGGGGTCGATGAAGCAGACGCCGGTGGGGTCGCCTTCGCGCGTGAGAACGTGCGTGTGGTCAATACCTTCGCGTGTCCAGAGGGCGCGGATCGCTTCGCCGAACATGTCGTCGCCCAGCGCGGTCAGGTAGCCGGTCTTCGCGCCCTGCCGGGCGGCCGCGACGATGGCGGTCGAGGTGTCGCCGCCGAAGCCCTGGACATAGGCCGGGCGGCCGTCGATCGGGTGCGGCAGTTTCACCATTTCGATCAGGGGCTCGCCGATGCCGAGGATGTCAGCGTTCATTCCAGCCCTTTCCGGCGCGGATCTTCGCGGCGGCCTTTTCGATGCGGGAGATGCGTGTCTCGGGTTTCCTGGCCTGGCTGACATGCAGGATCCAACTGCGGCGGCGGCCGGGGGTCAGCGCGTCGAAGGCGGTGGAAAGGTCGGGATCGGCTGCAAGCGCCTGGCTGAGTTCCAGCGGCGCTTCGAGGTCGTCGGGCGGCATCTCGACCTTGAGGCCCTTTCTCTCGATCTCGATCGCTTCGGCGACGTAGGCGCGGATCGTGGCTTCGCGGTCGCCGATCTGCCGGAGGCTGGTGAACGGCATCTTGCGGACGGCGCGGGTGTTCTCGCCGGGAGCGACCAGCAGGTTCTGGGGGTCGGAGAGCAGCGCGCCCTTGAAGAAACCGAGGCCGCAACTGTCCTTGAAGGCCCAGAGGATCGCGACGTTGCCGCCGTCATGGGTGTAGACCGGCTGACGCCATTTGAAGGTCTCGGTGAGGGGCGTATCGAGAAGGATGGCGCGCAACGCGGCCAGTTCGTCCTGCCAAAGCCTGGCCTTGGAGATGAAGACGTCGATCCGCCTGTCGCTCATGCCGGTCCCGCGCGCTGTCTGCCCGAGTGCGCAGCATAGATCATCCTGTCGCCCGGGGGAACGCATGGATGGCAAGCCGGGCGGTCGCGATGCGGCGCCAAAGCCGCCTGTGCGGGTGGCCGGCGCACCTTCTGGCAGGGGGCGGCGCACCTCGCGTGGCGCGGCGGCAGCGGCTGGTTCATATGCCTCGCGCCGCGGCCGGTCGGCCTACAGCACCGGCGACAGAAGCTGCGCGACGGGCGCAAAGACCCTTACGAACAGCGATTGCTGCTCGCCATCGAAGCAGCGGCTGTTGGCGAAATCCGATTCGAGCATGTCGGCGATCCGGGTGCAGAACCCCCGGTCCTCGATCAGAACGGTCTGCTCGAAATTCAGTGTGATCGACCGGAAATCGAGGTTGATCGTGCCCACCGAGGCAATGTCGTCATCCACGAGCATCACCTTCTGGTGCATGAAGCCCGGCGTGAATTCGTAGATCGCGACACCCTGGGCGTGCAGGTCGGCGAAGAAGGCCCGCGACGCGAGCCAGGGCAGATATTTGTCGACCGGATAGGGCACCAGGAGCCGCACATCGAGACCGCGCTGTGCCGCCAGCCGCAGCGCGGCGCCCACTTCCGGCGGCGGCACGAGGTATGGCGTCGTGATCCACAGCCGATCACGCGCCTTGCAGATCAGCCCCAGCACCAGGAGCGTGCCGATATCGCCTTCGCTGGTCGGGCCAAGGGACACGTGAGCGGCGCACATGTCGCCGGGGGCTTCGGTCGCGGCGTCCAGTTCGGGCAGGTCTTCGCTGGCAATGGCGCGCCAGGCGCTGGCATAGCTGTCGCGCATCTGGCGCACCACCGGGCCCCGCGCCCGAACGAAGGTGTCGCGCCATTTGTCGAAGCTTTCGCCGCCGTCGACATAGATCTGCGCCGCGTTCAGCCCGCCTGTGAAACCCGTGGTCCCGTCGACGATGACCATCTTGCGATGGTCGCGGAAATTGACGCCCAACCGGAACAGCGTCCGGTTCAGCGTGAAATTGCCGCGAAACACGATGCCTTCGCTGCGCAGAGAGCGGATGAACCGCCGGGACAACATCAGGCTTCCCAGCGCATCGACGAGGACGAAAACGGACACGCCGCGCCGTCTGGCCGCGATCAGGTGGGATTTCAGTCGCTGTCCCAGCGCGTCATCCATCAGCACGTAGAACTGCACCAGTACCTCGGATTCGGCCGCGTCTATCGCGTCGAAAATCGCCGTGAACGTTTCTTCCCCGTCGACCAGCAGTGACAGATCGTTGCCTTGGGTCAGCTTGGCGCCGACGGCGTCCTGCAAGTCGGACAGGCGGGTGTTCTCCATCGGAGGGCTGCCGTGGATCCGCGCGGGAAGATCGGGAGCGTGGCGGCGGTTGATGCGATAGAGTCCACCGAAGACCGCATAGGCCGGCACGGCGAGGAGCGGAAAGGACAGAAGGAAGACGACCCATCCCGTCGCGCCTTGCGGCGAGCGCGCGGTGCGTATCGCGAGGCGCACCGTGAACAGCGCGATCGCGTAAAGCACCACTGCGCCGATCGGACCGAAGACGGGCGTCATGTCGATTTGCCGGTCACTATGCAGATTCCCTTGCTCGCCGTTGCAACCGACACATACCGAGACACGATCCGCCGATCCTGTCCACGTCTTTGCGGCGAATTCGACAAGCCGTGCCAAAGCTAGTGCAGATCCGGCACTGTCGGGCTGTTGGCGGTTCAGGCGCGCGGGTTTGGATCGGCACCGGTCGCACGCGCCCGTTGGAAGCCTTGTGCCGGAAAATCGTTGTCGGTGAGGTTATCTCGAAAGGCATCCGATGGCCCCGCGCGCGCTTTGGAAAGGACAGCTTCGCCTGTCGCTGGTGTCGATCCCCGTCGAAATCTATTCGGCGACCAAGACGAATGCGCGCGTCTCGTTCCGCCAGATTCACGAACCATCGGGCAAGAAGGTGCGGTACGAGAAGACCGTGCCCGGCATCGGTCCGGTCAAGCCCGACGAAATCGTCAAGGGCTATGAGGTGGGCGACGACGAATACATCCTCATCGACCCCGAGGAAATCGACGCGATCAAGCTGGAGACGAAGAAAACCTTCGAACTGGTGCAGTTCGTCGAGGCCTGCGAGATACCGCCGCTTTATTTCGACAAGCCCTATTATATCGTCGCCTCCGACGATCTGGCCGAAGACGCCTATCGCGTTGTTCGCGACGCGCTGCGGCAGTCGAACAAGACGGGTCTTGGGCAGGTGACGATGCGCGGCAAGGAGTACCTGGCCGCCGTCAAACCCTGCGGTGACGGGCTTTTGATGGAGACACTGCGCTACGAGGACGAACTTCGCGAAGCCGAGGAAGTGTTCACCGGGATCGAAGATGACGAGGCCGACGCCGATCTGCTTGAGGTCGCCACGTCGCTCATCGACCGCAAGACGGCCCCCTTCGATGCCTCGGCCTATACCGACAAGTATGCCGAAGCACTGCAAGAGCTGTTGCAGGCCAAGCGCAAGAGCCGCAAGACACCCCGCGTTCGCGACGACAGCGAGCGCCCCGACGACCGGGGCGAGAACGTCGTCGACCTGATGTCGGCGCTGAAGGAAAGCCTCAAGGAGGCCGGTGGCGGGGCCAAGAGAAAGCCGCGGCGCAAGAAGGCGTCCTGATGCCCGCCGCCACCGACAGGCTGGCGGAATACAACGCCCGGCGCGATTTCGACCGTACCGCCGAACCCCGCGGCCATGCCGCGCCGGCAGCCGGTCCGCGCCCGCGCTTCATCGTGCAGAAACACGCCGCCACGCGCCTTCACTACGATTTCCGCCTTGAATGGGAGGGGGTGCTTCTGAGCTGGGCCGTCACGCGGGGCCCGTCGCCCGATCCGGGCGAGAAGCGGCTTGCGGTCCGTACCGAGGATCATCCGCTTGACTACGCCACCTTCGAGGGCACGATCCCGAAGGGAGAGTATGGCGGCGGTACCGTGATGCTGTGGGACAAGGGGACGTGGGCGCCCAGGGGCGACACGGCGAGCGGGCTTGCGAAGGGCAGGCTGAAGTTCACTCTTTACGGCGCGCGCATGCAGGGCGGCTGGACGCTTGTGCGCATGCGCCTCCGGAAGGGCGAAAAGCGCGAGAACTGGCTTCTGATCAAGGAACGCGATGCCCATGCCGGCGACGATCCCGACGCGCTGACCGAGGGCTACGAGACCTCTGTCGAGACCGGGCGCAAGATGGACGAGATCGCCGCCGGGACGCCCGCCCGCGAGACCAGTGGTGCCGTCCGCCGCAGCCGTCGCCGCCCGGCCTTCGCTAAACCGCAGCTTGCGACGCTGGCCGACGAAGCACCCGACGGCGACGACTGGATCCACGAGACCAAGTTCGACGGCTATCGCGCCCTTGCCGCGCTGGGGAAGGGCGGCACCCGGATTTACTCCCGCTCGGGCCGGGACTGGACCGATACGTTCGCTCCCCTCGACCGCGCCTTCGACACCCTGCCCTGCGAGGCCGCCCTTATCGACGGCGAGGTCATGGCCGCGCGCATCCGGGGGACGGCTTTTTCGTCGCTTCAGCGCGCGCTGAAGGAGGGTGGCGACCTTGTGTTCTATGCCTTCGATCTTCTGAAACTCGATGGCGAAGACCTGACGCGGCTTGGTCAGCTGGATCGCCGCCGCCACCTTGCCGATCTGCTTGGCTCTCTTCCGCCGGATGCGCCGCTTCGCCTGAGCGACCATATCCGCGGCAGCGGGCCGGAAGTCTTTGCGGCCGCCTGCCGGAACGGCGCCGAGGGCATCATCTCGAAGCGTGTCGACGCCCCCTATCGCGGACGGCGCAGCACGTCGTGGCTGAAGATCAAGTGCACGCGTCGGCAGGAATTCGTCATCATCGGCTACCGCCCGTCCGACAAGAAGGGCCGGCCCTTCGCCTCGCTGCTTGTGGCCAGCCGCGAGGATGGCGAACTGCGCTACAGGGGTCGCGTCGGCACCGGCTTTTCCGGGGAGACCATGTCGCGCCTGTCCGCGGCCTTTGCCCGCCGCAAGACCCCGCCCGCCGCCGGCATCCCGCCCGACATCGCCCGCGACGCCGTATGGCTGCGGCCCGACCTGGTGGCCGAAGTCGATTTTGCCGAATTCACCGCCGATGGCCATATTCGCCACGGCGCCTTTCTGGGCCTGCGCCACGACAAGGCGGCCCGGGACGTGACACTGGAGACGACGATGAACGACGACGACACAACCGAAGTCCCGGGGATCCGCATCAGCAGCGCCGGTCGCCGGGTCTTTCCGAAAGCCGGATGCACCAAGGGCGACGTCGCCCGCCACTACGACCGCGTCGGCGCGCGCATGATGACCCTTGCGGGCCAGCGCCCGCTGTCGCTCTTTCGCTGCCCCTCCGGCATCGACGGACAATGCTTTTTCCAGAAACACGACACCGGCGGCATGCCCTCGGAACTTGGCCGCGTCGAGATCGGCGAGAAGGATGGCGAGGCGGGCACATACCTTTATGCGAAAAACCGCGAAAGCCTTGTGGCCGCCGCGCAGATGGGCACGCTTGAGTTCCACATCTGGGGCGCGCACCGCGACCGGCTCGACCGGCCCGACCGGCTGGTCTTCGATCTGGACCCCGACGAGGGACTGGGCTGGGACAAGGTCAGGGACGCGGCGTTCGATCTTCGCGACAGGCTGGACGAGATCGGACTTGCCTCGGGCGCCATCGTCACCGGCGGCAAGGGCGTGCATGTCTGGCTGGCGCTGCGGCGAACGCGCGGCTGGGATACGGTGAAACTTTTCGCCAAGACTTTCGCCCATGTCATGGCGGCCAATGCGCCCGAGCGGTACACCGCCACCATGTCGAAGTCGAAGCGCTGGACGCGGCTCTTCATCGATTGGCTGCGCAATGAACGCGGGGCGAAGGCGATCGCGCCATATTCTGTCCTGGACCGTCCGATAGCACCGTAGGCAGTGCCGGTGACGTGGGACGAACTGAAGCGGCTGGACGGCGCCAACACCTTTTCCATGGGCGACATGGCCGGGCGGCTGAAGGCCCCCTGCCCGGCCGCGCGATTGCACGAAAACCCGCAGACCTTGTCGTCGGAAATCATCGACGCCCTGGGTCGTCTGGAGCCACCCCGGGACTGAGGGCCAAGGTCGGTTTTGCCGCCCTGACGACTGCCCCCGGAGGTTGTGGAGAGCGGCGGCCGGATCCCGCCCAGGAGGTTTTGCACGCGCGGAAGATCGGGGAACCGATCGGGGTCGAGCGGCGTTCCCTCAGCAGATATCACTCCGGAGGGCGCCATGGAAAATCAAGGTCGCGTTGCAGCTGTAATGCTTGCCGGAGGTAAGGGAAATCGGCTTCACGAACTGACACGGCAAACCTGCAAGCCGGCGCTTCCGGTCAACGGCGAGTCACGCATCGTCGACTGGACGCTACGGAACGTCGTCTTGAGCGGTCTGAGCGATCTGATCGTCGCGACCCAGTATCAGCCACGCGTCCTGGAATCGCATCTCGCCACGGTTTGGGCGGATCGCTTCCAGGGACGTCTGCGGATCAGAAACGGGGTCGCCTGCACGGGTCAGCCGGCTGGCTATGCGGGCACTGCGGACGCGGTGCGCTGCAACCTGGCCGACCTGCGCGACATCGGAGCGGAGCACGTTCTGGTCGTCGCGGCCGACCACATCTACAGCATGGATTACGGCGCGATGATCAGGGCGCACGTGGACAGCGGCGCGGAGGTGACCGTCGCGGCGAACCTGGTGCGATCGTCGGAAGCGTGCGCGTTCGGTGTCTTCGAGGAAGACGACACGGGGCGCGTGCGATCGTTCAGCGAAAAGCCCGAGCGGCCGGTGGAACTGAAGAATCAGCCGGGATGTTCGTTGGTGAGCATGGGCATCTACGTGTTCGATATGGGCTGGCTGGACGAGGCCCTGAGCGTGCCGGGAGACGATTTCGGTCACGACGTTCTTCCCCGCGCCTATGCGGAAGGACGCGCGCATTGCTACCGCGTGCTGACACCCAACGGCGCGCCAATCTTCTGGCGTGACGTCGGGACGCTCGACAGCTATCGTGAGACGTGCCTGACGCTTCAGCGCGAACCGTGGACGTGCCCGGCACCATTCGGCCGGCTCTCCCCACCGGATACCCGCTTGTCCCGGAACGGAACGGTCGCGCTGCCGGGATGCCGGATCGACCCCGGCGCACAGGTGCGCAACGCAATCGTGGCGCCCGGGGCCCGCATCAGGGCCGGCGACATGATCGGAATCGATCACGAGGAAGACCGGAGATGGTTCAGGGTCACTGCGGGCGGCACGGTGCTTGTAACACCCGAGATGCTGGAACGGCGCAACAACTCTCGCCTTGCCAGACGTCGACAGGACGCCAGTTCGTGTCGCACGGTTGGGCGAACGGATGTTCAGAAAGGGGTTCGATTGTGAGGGACGTCCCGGTTTCGGATGCCGGCTGCGACAGGACACTTGCCCGGCTCGACAAACTTGGCGCGACACATCGCGACGGCGGGGTGAACTTCGCACTGTTTTCGGAGAATGCCGACAAGGTCGAACTGTGTTTGTTCGACGAGTCCGGCCAGGAGGAGGTCAGGCGTCTGGAACTGCCGGACATGGAGGGCGGCATCTGGTACGGTTTCGTGCCCGGTATCGAACCCGGCCAACGCTATGGCTATCGCGTGCATGGTCCCTATGCGCCGGAAAAAGGCCACCGGTTCAATCCCGCCAAGCTGCTGCTTGATCCTTATGCGAAGGCGATCATGGGCGAGCTTGTCTGGGATGACGCGCTGTTCGGCTATGTCATGGGCAAGGATGATCTGAGCTTCGACGAACGCGATTCCGCGCCGTTCATGCCCAAGGGCGTGGTGGTGGGCGACATAGCGGGATGGGACCGTCAGGACGCCCTGAACACGCCCTGGACATCGACCGTGATCTACGAGGCGCACGTACGGGGCCTGACAATGCGCCATCCGGAGATCGACGAGGCCGACCGGGGTACCTTCGCGGCCCTGGCAAGCCAGCCGATCATCGACCATCTTCACCGTATCGGGGTCACGGCCATCGAGTTGTTGCCGATTCATGCCTATCTGGATGACCGTCACCTGGTCGAGGCCGGGTTGCGGAACTACTGGGGCTACAACACCCTGTCGTTTTTCGCGCCGCAGAGGCGGTATCTGAAATCCTGGGACGTCAGGGAGGTTCAGAGCGCGGTCGACCGTTTTCACCAGGCGGGCATCGAGGTCATCCTCGACGTCGTCTACAACCACACCTGCGAAGGCAACGAGTTGGGGCCGACGCTTTCGTTCCGCGGGATCGACAATGCGGCGTACTATTGCCTGTCGGAGAACCCGCGGCACAGCTTCGACACGACGGGGTGCGGCAACACGCTGAACGTCGAGCATCCCATGGTGTTGCGGATGATCATGGATTCGCTGCGCTACTGGGTGGAGGTGATGCATGTGGACGGGTTCCGCTTTGACCTTGCCTCGACCCTGGGACGAGAATCGATGGGTTTCGAGCGGGACAGTTCGTTCTTTGCGGCCATCCGGCAGGATCCCGTTCTGTCGGGCGTGAAACTGATCGCCGAGCCTTGGGACATCGGCCACGAAGGTTACCAGGTCGGCGGCTTTCCCTGGCCGTTCCGGGAGTGGAACGATCAGGCGCGCGACGACATCCGCTCCTACTGGCGCGGCGACGACAGCCAGTTGCCGGCGATGGCGGAGCGACTGTCGGGATCGCCGGTGCAATTCAACCATTCCGACCGGCCGGCGACGTCGTCGATCAACTTCGTCGCGGCGCACGACGGCTTCACGCTTTGGGACACCGTCAGCTACGCCGAAAAGCACAACGAGGCGAATGGCGAAGGAAACCGCGACGGGCACAACCACAACCTGTCCGACAACCTCGGCCACGAAGGCGCGACCGACGATCCGGATATCCTTGCCGCACGCGAGACCCGGGTGCGCGCGCTGCTGTCCACGGTCGCCCTTGCGCAGGGCGTGCCGATGATCCTTGCGGGCGACGAGTTCGGTCAGACCCAGGAGGGCAACAACAACGGCTATTGTCAGGACAACGAGCTGACCTGGCTTGACTGGGAGAATGCGCGAAGCGGCATCACGCAATGCCTGGCGGACGCCCTTGCGCTGCGCCGGTTCCTGCCCGGCTTCGTGCAGGCGACGTTCGGCCGGGGCGACGATGTCAAGGGGCACAACCGAACCCGATGGTATCACCCCAAGGGTCACGAAATGAGCGACCGGGACTGGCAGGACGGCGGGCTGCGCTGCTTTGCAAAGCGCACCGAGACGGACGCCGGGGCGGACGTGCTGGTCATCCTGAATGCCGGCGATGCGTGCAAGTTCAGGATGCCGGAGGGCCGTTGGGAGTTGCGCTTCGATTCCTCGTCGGACTCGCAGGGCGCGGTCGATATGGCGGCGGGGCACGCGCTTGTCCCCCGCCAATCCGTGATTGCTTTGACCACTGAAATAAAGGGAGACTAGGATCATGGCCGAACAAAGAAACGAGAGCGAAGTACGCGAACACGCCTACAAGATATGGGAGGCCGAAGGCCGTCCCGACGGGCGTGCGGAAGAGCATTGGGAACGGGCGCAGCAGGCCCTCGGCGGCAAGGAAACGAGCCCCAAGTCGAAGGCCGACAAGGCTGAGAAGGGAGCCGAAGGCGGCAAGAAGCCGGGCGGTCGCACCAAGGCCGCGGCCAAGAAAGCGTCTGCCAATTGAAGGATAGTACGCCGCCTGCGCGGATGGCCTGGGGTCCGACCCCGCTTGGAGAGAACCGGTGGCGTGTCGGTCTTTGGGCGCCTTCCGTCCGAGATGTGCGCGTGCTGGTTCAAGGCGAATCCGTTCGGATGCGCTCCGACGGCGATGGCCACTGGCACGCGACGATCGAGGCCGATCCCGGTTCGACCTATCTTTTCGAGATCGACGGCACGTCATTCCCCGATCCGGCGTCGCGTTCGCAAGCTGAGGGCGTCCACGGTCCGTCCGTTCTGGTGGGCGACACGGAAGAGGCGAACGACTGGGCTGGGCGAGACTGGGCCGAGGCGGTCGTCTTCGAGATGCATATCGGGACGTTCACCCGGGACGGGACCCTCCGCGCGGCGACGGAGCGGCTGGATGACCTTGCAGCCCTCGGGATCACGTTCGTCGAGCTGATGCCCATCGCGCAATTCCACGGGCGGCATGGTTGGGGTTATGACGGCGTCTTGCCCTACGCGCTGCACGACGCCTATGGCACGCGCGACGATCTTCGAGCCTTTGTGGCGCGCGCGCATGACCTGGGGATGGGGGTTCTGCTTGACGTGGTCTACAATCACTTCGGTCCGGAAGGCGCCTATCTTCACAGCTATTGCCCCGAGTTCTTCCGCAGCGATCGCACGACGCCGTGGGGCGCGGGGATCGACTTTGCCCGGCCCGAAGTGCGTTCGTACTTCCTGGACTCGGCGGTCATGTGGATCAGGTCCTTCGGTTTCGACGGGCTGCGCCTTGATGCCGTCCATGCGATCGTGGACGAGAGCGAACCTCATTTCCTGGTCGAACTTGCCCGGCGGCTGAAGGTTTTGCCGCTGCGCCAGCCGATACATCTGATCACCGAGGACGAACGCAACGTACCCGATCTGCGGGAACGCGGAATGGATGCAAGCTGGAACGACGATTACCACCACGCGGTTCATTGCCTGACGACAGGCGAGCACGAAGGATATTACGCAAGCTTTTCGGTCGATCCGATGGCGGACCTTTGCCTTGCGCTGGAGCGGGGCCATGTCGAGGAAGGACAGGATCGGCCCGGCCGCGCGGATCGGCGGGGCGCGTCGTGCGGCCATCTGCCGGTCCAAGCCTTCGTCAATGCCAACCAGACGCATGACCAGATCGGCAACCGGGCACGGGGCGAGCGGCTGATATCCGTTGCCGGCACGGAGGCGGTCTGGGTGTTGCATGGTCTTCTTCTGTGCGCCCCCTATGTTCCGATGCTGTTCATGGGTGAAGAGATCGGCGCGCGGAGGCCCTTCCTGTTTTTCTGCGATTTCGACGGCGATCTGGCGTCGGATGTCCGCAAGGGCCGGCAGGCGGAATTCGAGGCGTTCAACGCCTTCACCGGCAAGGTGCCCGATCCCTGTTCCCGCGACACCTTCCTGGCTTCGCGTCCCTACGACGCGCCACCCGAGGACGCGGAGGACTGGCGGGCCTGGACACGGCGGCTTCTGGCGTTTCGCCGCGAAAGGATCGTGCCGATCACGACATCGGCGCGGCTGGACGCGCGTGCGGAGCCGACGGCCGAGCGCGCGCTTCGCGCGGAGTGGACGTTCGAGGGCGGCCGGATCGTGATCGAAGCCAATATCGGGACGCCGCCCGAGAGACCGGGCGACTGGACCGGCGCCGATCTGTCGTACAATTCACCGGGCGACGACTTCGCTCTGGCGGTGTGGTCGCATTCATGACGGTTGATTTGATCGCCACTTACAGGCTTCAGCTGCGCAATGGGGTCGATTTCGCCACGGCGCGCAGCCTTTTGCCCATGTTGCGGGAGCTTGGCATCAGCCATCTTTACCTGTCGCCGATCTTTACCGCGACCGAAGGCTCCACTCATGGATACGACATCATCGATCCGACCGAAATCGACCCCGTCCTGGGCGGTGAAGAGGGGTTCCGGGACCTGGCGCTGGCCGCACGGGACGCAGGTCTGGGCGTGATCCTGGACATCGTTCCGAACCACACGGCGTTCAGCCTTGAGAACCCCTGGTTGCGCGACGTGCTGCGGCACGGTGCGCAAAGTGCCTACGCCGACTTTTTCGACATCGACATGAGCCAGCGGATCGTCTTGCCGTGGTTGTCGGCGCCGTTTGCGGAACTGGCTGAAAAGGGAGAGATCCGTGTCGGCGGCGACGCGATGCAAATCGGAGATCTTTCGGTACCTCTTGTGCCAGGAACGGGCGACGGAACCGTCGAGGACGTGCACGAGGCACAGCACTGGAGCCTGACCCATTGGCGCTATGAGCGCGACGGCATCACGCATCGCCGCTTTTTCAGCGTGACCGGGCTGATCGGTATGCGCGTGGAGGATCGGGCGGTGTTCGAGGCCATGCACGCCAAGCTGTTCGAGCTGCTGGATGCCGGTCTTGTCCAGGGTGTGCGCGTCGACCATATCGACGGCTTGGCCGATCCCGCGCTTTATCTGGAGCGCCTTGCCGACCGGGTCGGGGATGTCCCGGTCTGGGTGGAGAAGATCCTGGCGGGCGACGAGACCCTGCCCGATTGGGCGGTCGCAGGGACCACGGGATACGAGGCGGCGCGCCAGATCGTTCGCGTCCTGACGCATCCGGAAGGTCACGCGCGGCTGGTCGAGCGATGGTGTCGCGAAACCGGTATGAGCGCGGACTTCGAGGCCGCGGTGAAAATGGCGAAGCGCGAGGTTCTCGGCGGCGAACTGGCCGCGGAATTGCACCAGTTGATCGCCCTGGCGGAAGCCGTCTCGGAGGCGCGGGCGGCGGAACTGGGGCCCGAAAGTCTGCGTGAGGCGATCATTGCGCTTCTGAAGCATGTGCCGCGCTATCGCACCTACTTTGCCGACGACTACGGCAGGACCGAGGATGTCCGCCTTATGGAGGAGGTCGCGGAAGAGGCCGGCGAGGACGTGCCGGACCGGCGCGCGCTGGACCTTCTGACCGACGCGATCCTTTCCCACGACACGCCCGAGGAGAAGGCGTTCACGACCCGGTTTCAGCAAGTCACCGGTGCGCTCATCGCGAAGGCGCACGAGGATACCGCCGCCTTTCGGCAGACCGCATATCTCGCGCTTTGCGAGGTCGGATGCGACCCGGACGAGCCGACCATCGGCGCGGACGACATGCGGGCCTGGTGCAGGTCCCGTGTGCCGACAGCTCTGACGCTGACATCGTCGCATGACACCAAGCGGTCGGAAGATGCGCGCATGCGGCTGGTGGCGATGTCGCATGCGCCAGAGGCGGCACTTGACCTGATAGAGCGGGCAGCGCGCCTGCCTGAGGCCGACGGCGTGGCCGCGCGCGATCTGTGGTATGCCGTCCAGGCAGCGCTTGGCATATGGGACGAAGACGCCGAGGATCTTGAGATCCGTCTGTCGGATCACCTTTGCAAGGCTCTTCGCGAGGCGAAGATCATCACCAAGTGGACGGATCCCGACGAGGAAGCGGAAGAGTCCGTGCTGAGACTGGGAGCGGCGATCCTGGCCGACTGGAAGGCATCGTCGCTCGGAAGCCTCTTGACGCTGGTCACGCGCGCCGAACCGCTGATCGCCGCACAGGTCATCATGAAATTCATGATCCCGGGCGTTCCCGACATCTATCAGAGCTGCGTCGGGACGGATTTCTCGCTGACCGATCCCGACAACAGACGTCCGGTGGATTTCGAAGGATTGGGCGGGGCGGACGGTGTCGGTTCGAGAAAGGCCGCGCTGACCCACGACATGCTGGCTCTTCGCCGCGCGTATGCCGACCTGTTCGCCACGGCGGGCTGCGACTGGTCGCACGATGTCGACCGTATCCACATCGTCCGAGCGGACGAAGGTACCCGGATGAGCGCCGACATGTCACTGGCCGACGGCAATTGGCGCATATCGGTGAATGGAGAGCCTTGGGCCACGTCCGGTCAGGAAGGGGTGGCCAGCCGCGCCGATGATGGCAAGAGGCGGGGTGCGCGCACCGTTCCCTGAGACCCGGTCCTTCGTCGGAGAAACGGTGCGGCGATGGAAGCCCCGAGTTGCGCGCGTCCTTCTAACCGCGTTCCTCGATCAAAGCCGCTGACCCTCGATCACAAAAATGCGGTCGGGCCACGCAATCGGCAGATTGAGACCCGACGTCATCAGCGTGCGGCCGGAGAGGCGGAGGCGACCGGTTTTCAGGACCGCATCCCCACGGGAATGCCGCGCGATCGCGTCCGGGTTGGCCAGCGACACCTCGTAGATGCGCTGGGGATCGAGACCCGTCAGCCGCAATGGAACGGGAAGCACTTGCTCGGTGGTGGCGTTCTGTGCGGCGAAGGAGACAAACCGGGCGCCGTCCGCTGCGATCTGAATCTCCGCCGTCACAGTCGGATCGTCGGTGTCCAGCTGATGGATGTGGCCCGCCATCATCCAGTCGCGGTTGGACTTGAACCAGGCCGTGATGCGGGTCAGTTCGGCCTCATCCTCGGCGGAAAAGGCCCGCAGGTCGCTTTCGAAGCCCATATGGCGCATGGCCGCGATCCAGGCACGGAAACCCATCGAGAGACTGCGTCCGGTTGTATGGGAACGCTCGGCCCCCACATGGCTGCCGGTGATGGCGGAGGGGATCAGAAGCGCCGCCGCCTGCTGCATCCGCATCCGCTCATGGGCGTCGATGCAATCGGACAGCCAGACACGGGTCGTGTGTTCGAGGATGCCGTAGTCGATCCGGCCCCCGCCCGAGGCGCAGCTTTCGATCTCGACCCCCGGATGGGCCGCACGGAGCCGCGCCAGCACATCCAGAATGCCCCGGCCCTGCGCCGCATCGAGGACCGGTAGCAGGCGGTTGTGGTCCCACTTGAGATAGTCGATCGCGTTCTCGGACAGGATCGCGTCGATGACCGAGAACAGGTGATCGCGCACGGCTTCCTGGCCGAGGTCCAGGACCAGTTGATGCCGCCCGGTGGTCTGGTCGGCGGGGCCGAGCACCCAGTCGGGATGGGCGCGGTAGAGATCGCTGTCGGCATTGATCATCTCCGGCTCGACCCAGAGACCGAAGGTCATGCCCAGCGCATGTACCTTGTCGATCAGCGGAGTCAGACCGTCCGGCCATTTGCGCCGATCGATCTGCCAGTCGCCGAGGGAGGTGGTGTCGTCGTCGCGTTTGCCGAACCAGCCGTCATCGAGAACAAACCGTTCGGCACCGATGCGCGCCGCCCGCTCGGCCATGTCGGAAAGCGTTGGCAGGTCGTGGTCGAAATAGACCGCCTCCCAGCAATTGTAGTGCACCGGACGCGGGCGCTTTGGATCCGGCAAGGTCACGATGTGGTCGCGCACATGAGCCTGAAGTTGCACCGCGCAGCCGTTAAGGCCCGTGTCAGACCGCGCGACGGTCAGTGTCGCGGTCTCGAACTCTGTTCCGGGTGTGCGTTCCGCCCCTGCCGCGTTGCCGAACTGGATCAGGCGCCGTCCGTCGGGAAGCTCTTCGGCGATCATCCTGTGCCCGCCCGGCCAGCCATAGGCGAAGGCGGTTGCCTGACCGCTGGTGAAACGCGCACCCGGGCTGGCGGTATAGGCGAACGGCGGGGTTTCGTGGCCCGAACGGCCCATCCGAGCCTCGCGCAGGCGCACGCCGGGGGAAAAGGCCTGTCGGCGCATATGGAATTCGCCGGTCCATTTGCCGGAAAACTCGATCAACTCCGCTTCGGCCATCGGAACGGGCAGGACCGGAGTTGCGAGCCAATCGAGGCGGATCGGACTGTCCGATGCCAGGCGCGCCCGGAGTGACAGCACGCCGTCGAGGGTCAGGTCCGCGCGGTAGGTCAGGCCGGCGGACCGCGCCTCGACTGAAAGGCTCTGCCCCTCGCCGGTGATGGTCGCAGGTTCGAACCGAACGTCGATCTCGGCTCCGGTTTCATCGAATGCGCGCAACCCGGGCTGCCCCATGTAGACGCCGTCTGCCACCGGACAGATGGTCAGGCGCGGGACCGCATCCAGCATTCCGCCGGTGAGGTCCATCACACGGGCGGCCGCCAGTTGCTCCAGGTCTTCGGCATCCGGCAGACGCGGCCCGAAATAGGCGATCGACGGAAGGCCCTCGCCCGGCTCCAGAACCAGTGTCTGGGTGGTGTCATCCAGTCTGAACATCACGCGGGAACGGCCCTTGGCAGCTTCATCGACGTTCTAGAAATCGAGGTTCTCGACACTGAGCGCATTCTGCTGGATGAACTCTCGTCTGGGTTCGACCACGTCGCCCATCAGTTTGGTGAACAGGTCGTCGGCTTCGGCCAGATCCTCGACCTTGACCTGCAACAACGTGCGCGCCTCGGGGTCGAGCGTGGTTTCCCACAGCTGATCGGGGTTCATCTCGCCCAGGCCCTTGTAGCGTTGCAGGCTGAGGCCCTTTTCGCCTTCGTCCAGGATCGTGTCCAACAGGTCGAGCGGGCCGTGGACGGGCACCTCGCGATCGCGGCGTATCAGTTTGGCCGGGGCGTCGTAGATTTCCTGAAGGCTGTCGGTGAAGTTGCCCAGACGCCGCGCCTCGCCCGAGCGGAGGACGGGACCGTCGAGCGTACGCACCTCTTCGACGCCACGCAGGACGCGGGCCAGACGGATGCCGTGGTCCTGAGTGATCCGGCCCTGCCAGCCGCGTTCGTATTCCAGCGCGACGGCGTCGAGACGCCGGGCCACGGCTTCGGCGGTGCCTTGCAGATCGGCGTCGACCTGACCGGGCCGGAAGGCGCCCGAGATGGCGGCCTGTTCCAGGATGGTGTGCGGGTAATGCGTGGGGAAGGCCTGAAGCACGCGGCGGACCTGGCGCGCCTCGTCGACGACGCGGGCGAGATCCTGGCCCACGATCTCCTCGCCCGAGCCGAGACGCAGCACGGCGCCGTCGACGCCCATCTGGATCAGATAGTCGTCAAGCGCCGCCTGGTCCTTGAGATAGACCTCGGACTTGCCGCGCGCGACCTTGTAGAGCGGCGGCTGGGCGATGTAGAGATAGCCGCCCTCGATGATCTCGGGCATCTGGCGGAAGAAGAACGTGAGCAGAAGCGTGCGGATGTGTGCGCCGTCGACGTCGGCATCCGTCATGATGATGATCTTGTGGTAGCGTAGTTTCGAGATGTCGAATTCATCCCTTCCGATGCCGGTGCCGAGCGCGGTGATCAGGGTGCCGATCTCCTGCGACGACAGCATCCGGTCGAAGCGGGCGCGTTCGACGTTCAGGATCTTGCCGCGCAAGGGCAGAACGGCCTGGTTGGCGCGGGCGCGGCCCTGCTTGGCCGAGCCGCCGGCGCTGTCACCCTCGACAAGGAACAATTCGCGGAATTCAGGACGCTTTTCCTGACAATCGGCCAGCTTGCCGGGCAGCGAGGCGATGTCGAGCGCGGATTTCTTGCGCGTCATCTCGCGCGCCTTGCGGGCGGCTTCACGGGCAAGCGCGGCTTCGACGATCTTGGTGACGATCATCTTGGCGGGGCCGGGATTTTCCTCGAACCACTCCGCCAGTTTCTCGTTCATCAGGCCCTCGACCGCCGGGCGCACCTCGGACGAGACCAGCTTGTCCTTGGTCTGGCTGCTGAACTTGGGGTCGGGCACCTTGACCGAAAGCACGCAGGTCAGACCCTCACGCGCATCGTCTCCGGTGAAGTTGACCTTTTCCTTGCGCGCGATCCCGGAGGAGCCCGCGTAGAGGTTGATCGTGCGGGTCAGTGCGCCGCGGAAGCCGGCCAGGTGCGTGCCGCCGTCGCGCTGGGGGATGTTGTTGGTGAACGGCAGGACCGTCTCGTGGTAGCTGTCGTTCCACCACATCGCGACCTCGACGGTGATGCCGTCGCGTTCGCCCGAGATGAAGATCGGCTCGTCGATCATGGGCTGCTTGTGACGGTCGAGATACCGGACGAATTCGCGTACGCCGCCTTCGAAGAAAAACTCGGTTACCAAGGGCTCGGCAGGCCGCTCGTCGCGCAGACGGATGCGGACGCCGGAGTTCAGGAAGGCCAGCTCGCGGAGGCGGTTTTCCAGGGTCTTGAAGCTGTATTCCAGGTTCGAAAAGGTGTTGGTGGAGGCGAGGAAGCGCACTTCGGTGCCCTTGCGGCCATCGGCGTCGCCGACGACGCGCAGATGCTCGACCGTCTCGCCGCCTTCGAAGCGGGCGTAGTGTTCCTTGCCGTTCCGCCAGATACGCAATTCCAGCCAGTCGGACAGCGCGTTCACCACCGAGACGCCGACGCCGTGGAGGCCGCCGGACACCTTGTAGGAGTTCTGGTCGAATTTGCCGCCGGCGTGCAGCTGGGTCATGATGACCTCGGCCGCGCTGACGCCCTCTTCGGCGTGCATGTCGACGGGAATGCCGCGCCCGTTGTCGCTGACCGAGACGCTGGAATCGGCGTGGATCGTGACCGTCACGGCGTCGGCATGGCCCGCCAGCGCCTCGTCGATGCCGTTGTCGACGACCTCGTACACCATGTGGTGCAGGCCGGAGCCGTCGTCCGTGTCGCCGATATACATACCGGGACGCTTTCGAACGGCCTCTAACCCCTTGAGAACCTTGATGGAATCCGCGCCGTATTCCTCCGGCGCCGCTGCGGCCTCTGCCATGCCGTTCTTCCTTGTTGTGTCACCGGAAAATATAGGTGTTTTCAAGGGGTTTGTCACGCCCCGGGCACAACATTTGGTAGGTTCCCGATACGGTCGGGTCGGGTGGCCCGGAGAGGCGGCAGCATGGTGCGCGAGACGCTGCTACGGAGCCCTTGTAGCATGGGGGTGAGGCGAAACACCGATCCGGGTATCCGTTCAAACGATACTCTCGATTGTGGGCGACTTTTTACTTATTGAAATCAGATATTTAGCTCGCCAAAAATCGCTGCCCCCCGCGACTTTCACCGCATTGTGACGCGGCGTCATCACCCTAGGCCGGAACAATTTCCCGCACTCCTCCGTTGTGGCCCCGATGCGACCAAGGTTGTCGCGATTCAGTGGAGCTAATGCCATGAAACAGATGAAACTTTATATCGCCGCCAGCGCGTTTGCCCTGGGCGGTGCCCTTGCCGCAGCGACGGCGAGCGCCGCATTCGCTCAGGACAACGCACTCATCGCCGAAGCCGACGTGAAGGTCGACCTGGATGATGTGGACGCCAATGCGCTGCAGTACTGGCCCAACATCGAAAAGGACCTGGAGGCCAAGCTGGCCGAGAAGATCGAGCCGCTGTACTCGGGCGACGGTTACGACATCACCGTCAGCCTGTCGGAAATCAGCATCGACGGTTCCGCCCTTCTGGGGAACGAAGGCGAGTTCAACACGCTGAAAGGCTGGGTTTATATCCGCGAGCAGGGGAACCCCGATCCGGTGGACAGCGTTGGTCTTTCACTGACGGCCAAGACGGGCGATGTCGATCCCGCAGCCGACATCGTGATCGCGCCGTCGCAGAACGCATTCTACGACGCGCTTCTGGACAGGTTCGCCGAGCGGACCATCGAGGAAGTGCAGGGTTTGTAACTAGTACGCTTGGGTGGGTGGCGGCCGCATCTTCGGATGCGGCCGCAATCATGTGAAGGGGATGACCAGCCCCACGGCGATCAGGAGCAGGCCCGCCGTGACGTTTGTGCGCCGGAGCGCCCTTGGCGGCCGATGAAGACCGAGAGGATCAGGTCTCCGGACAGGGGCACGATCAGCGACAGGAAGCAGATCGCCGCGATATCGGGCCAGGTGAGCCGCGTCAGGTCGAAGAAACCGGGCAGCACGCCCATGTAGAACAGGATCGCCTTGGGATTGCCGAGGATCACCGCGACGCCCGCGAAGAACCCCGCCCACATGCCCGGGCGGGTCAGGCGGCTGTCGGTGGCGATGGTCTTGTCGCGGTTCCGTATGATCAGCCACCCCATCGTGATGAAGGTCAGGCAGGCGACCCACCTGAGGGCGGTCATGAAGCCGTCGAAGGTCGAGACGATCCAGGTGACGCCGAGGATCGCCAGAAGCGGCCAGAGGACGTCGCCCACGACCACGCCCAATGCCAGGGGCCAGGCGGCATGGAACCCGCCCGACATGGCGCGCGCGATCAGCGCGACCCAGACGGGACCCGGTGTGAGGAACAGGATCAGGAGTGCGCCGGCGTAAAGCGTGGCGTCGACGGCGGTTATCGTCATGTCCGCCGCTTGAGCACATTGCGCGCGCTGCCGCAAGCCCGCGCAGGATGGCGCGGTTTTGCCCGCTCGCTTCGCTCGCCCCCCGGAATATTTCAGGGCCGATGAACGACCGTCAGGCCAGCATCTTGGTGTCGCCGTCCACCGCGATGGCCTGGCCGGTGATCGTGCGGCCCCGCGGCGAGGCGAGGAACAGGCATTGATCGGCCAATTGCCGCGCCGTGACGTATTCGCGGATCGACGTGTAGGAAAACGCCGCGGCCTCGACTTCTGCGAAGGATTTACCGAGGCGCTGGGCCTTGGCCTCGAGCACGCGGCGCTGGCGGTCGCCCGCGACGATACCGGGCAAGATGGCGTTCACGCGGACGCCGTCTTCGCCAAGCTCGATGGCGAGCGACTTGGTCAGGCCGATCACACCCCATTTCGCCGCGGCATAGGCCGAGCGGAGGGCGAAGCCGTGCTTGCCGGCGGCGGACGAGAAATTGTTCATTGAGCCGTTGTCGCTTTGGCGCAGCACGGGCGCGGCGAGGTGGGCGAAGTTGTACTGCCCGGTCAGGCAGACCTGGATGCAGCGATCCCAGTCCTCGGGCTGGGTGTCCTCGATCCGGGCCGTGGCGCCTGCGATGCCCGCGTTGTTGACCAGGCAATCGAGGCCGCCCATGGCGCCGGTCGCCTCGTCGAAGAAGGCGCGGACCTGGGCGCGGTCTGTCACGTCGCAGACGCGGGCCGAGATCTTCGGGTCCGAGTTGGCCAGGGCGTCGATCGCGTTCGCATCGACGTCGCAGGTCCAGACCTGTGCGCCTTCCTCGATGAAGGCGCGGGCCACTTCAAGCCCGATGCCGGCTGCCCCGGCGGTGACGATGACGCGGGTTCCGGTCAGGTTCAGGTCCATGGCGATGTGTCCCCCTGGGTTAGATATCTACCGAAGTTGTGCCGTCTTTTTCGGTGACGGCAAGGTGTTGCGCGCGGTCGCCGAGTTCAGCGAAGAGTTCCGGCCCGGTGCCGGTCATCCAGGCCTGGGCACCAAGCGCGCAGATCTCGTCGTAAAGCGGGGCCCGGCGGGCGGCGTCTAGATGGGCGGCGACCTCGTCGAGCAGTACGAGGGGCGGCGTGCCGGTGTCCTGGGGCAGCGCGCGGGCGTTGGTGAGGACGAGGCTGATCAGGAGCGCCTTTTGCTCGCCGGTGGAGCATTGCGCGGCGGGGACGCCCTTGGCGCTGTAGATCGCGGTGAGGTCCATGCGGTGCGGGCCGATCAGGGTACGGCCGGCACGGAGGTCGGTCTGGCGGTTGTCGGCGAGCGCCCGGGCGAGGGCTTCGGCGGTGTCTGGAAGATCGGCGTCGGGGTGGGTGAGACCCAGATCGGCCGCCGGAAAAGCGGTCTCGGCCCCGGTCTGCGCCGCCGACAGGCGCGACAGCGCGGCGTGGCGGTTGCGGATCACGGCCTCGCCCGCCTCGGCCATCTGGCGTTCTAGCGCGGTGTACCAATGTGCGTCGCGGACCATGTCCTTCAGCAGCCGGTTCCGTTCGCGCATACCTTTCTCATAGACCAGCACGGCCTCGGCGTGGTCGGGTATGAAGCTGAGGGTGATGCGGTCGAGGAAGCGGCGGCGATTGTCGGCACCTTCGATCCAGAGCCGGTCCATTGCGGGCACCAGCCAGACGATGCGGGCGATGCGGGACAGCGCAATCTGGGTCGCCGTCTTGCCGTCGATGCGGACGGTGCGAGGCTGGCCGGGCTGCGCGGTGGTCTCGACCTCGTGCCCGCCCGACAGCGTGGCGGTGACCTTCCAGCCCAGCGCCTCGGGGCGGCGGATCAACTCGTCGGCGGTGGCGCGGCGGAGGCCGCGGCCGGGCGAGAGAAGCGAGACGGCCTCGATCAGGTTGGTCTTGCCCGCACCGTTGGGGCCGTGGATGGCGACGGGACGCGGATCGAGGGTGAACGCGGTTCTCCGGTGGGACCGGAAATGCGAGAGAGTCAGCTCAGAGACGGACATCAGCCAAGGCGCGCTTTCTTGAAAAGAAAGCGGGACGAAATCCTTTCAAGATTTCGCAGCCCGGTCACTCACACGCGCATCGGCATGACGACGTAGACGGCGGTTTCGTCATTGCCTTCGCGCATCAGGGTCGGGTCGCCCGCGGAGTTGAAAAGGAAGACGGCGTTCTCGCGGTCGACCTGGCTGGCGATTTCCAGCAAGTACTTGGCGTTGAAGCCGATATCGAGGTGATCGTCCTGATAGGCGACGCCCAGTTCCTCTTCCGCGGCGCCGCTGTCGGGCGCATTGACGGAGAGCACCAGGCGGTCCTCGTCGAGCGAGAGCTTCACGGCGCGCGAGCGTTCGGACGAGACGGTCGCCACGCGATCCACGGCCTGGGCGAAGTCGGAGGCATCGACCTCCAGCCGCCGCGTGTTGCCGGTGGGGATGACGCGGGAGTAGTCGGGGAACGTGCCGTCGATGACCTTCGACGTCAGCGTGATGCCCGGAGCGGCAAAGCGGACCTTTGTCTCGGACACGCTGACGGCGATCTGGGCTTCGTCGTCATCCAGAAGCTTTCTGAGCTCGCCCACCGTCTTGCGGGGCACGATGACGCCCGGCATGTTCTGGGCGCCTTCGGGCAGGTCGGCGTCGATCCGGGCCAGCCGGTGACCGTCGGTGGCGACGCAGCGCAGGACCTGGCCGCCGTCTCGGTCGGCGACGTGCATGTAGACGCCGTTCAGGTAGTAGCGGGTTTCCTCGGTCGAGATCGCGAATTTCGACTTGTCGAACAGGCGGCGCAGCACAGGCGCAGGGGCGGCGAAGTTGGATTCGTACTCCGACGATGCCATGACCGGGAAATCTTCCTTCGGCAGCGTGGCGAGGTTGAAGTTCGAGCGGCCCGCATCGACCGACATCCGGCCGGACGCGCCATCGTCGGTGATGGTGACCAGTGCGCCATCGGGCAGCTTGCGCACGATCTCGTGGAAAGTGACGGCGCTGACGGTGGTGGCGCCGGCACGTTCGACCTTGGCGGGGGCCTCGTCGACCACCTCGATATCCAGGTCGGTGGCGCGGAACCGGACGGTGTCGCCCTCGGCCTCGATCAGGACGTTGGCGAGGATCGGGATCGTGTTCCGGCGTTCGACCACCGATTGCGCCTGAGCAACCGCTTTCAGAAGCGCCGCACGCTCGATCGAGAATTTCATGGCCCCATGCTCCGTCAAGTCCCGGGACGGCAAAACTAGCTATTTTCGGCCCGGACGCAAATGATTTCGGGGACTTTGAGTCGAAGGTAAGGCGGGGTCAAGGGCTGCGGTGCAGCATCAGGTCGCGACCATCAGGGTGAACGCCTTCCAGAAGAGGACAAGCGACAGGATGAAGAGCAGAACCTCGATGACCCGGACATAGGTGTCGTCGGTCAGGATCTTGACGATCTGGCGGCCTGCGGCGGTGCCCGCGACGCCTACGCAGATCATCAGCGCGATCAGCGACCAGTCGAGGTCGTCGAAATATCCCAGCGTCCAGTAACCCGGGATCTTGGCCGCGTTGCCGATGGCGAATGTGATCGCCATGGTACCCGCGAAGACGAGGCGCGGCAGTCTTTGAGGCAGAAGATAGACCTGCGTGGGCGGTGCGCCGGAATGGGTGATGAAGGTGGTGATGCCGGTCACCGTGCCCCAGAAGATGCCGGGCGCGACCCTGGCTTCGGTCGCGGGAGCGCGTCGGCCCGAGCCGAACCAGTTGCGCATGACGTACCAGAAGCCGACGGCGCCGGTCATGATCAGAAGCAGGCTTTCGGGCGTGTAGGGCACGATCAGCGTTGCGATGAGGACGCCGGCAAGGATCGAGGGCACGAGGATCGAGATGTTGCGGGCCGAATGGTCTCGGCGGTAGAGCCAGACCGCGAACCAGTCGGTGACGATGAAGATCGCGAGAAGCCGGGGCGGCATGACGGACGGGTTCATGGAAGGCGACAGCAATGGGACGGACAGAGAACCCGACGAGGATAGACCGCCCTTGGCGAGGCCTACGATGAACGAGGCCAGCAGAAGCCAGATCAGGTGTTCGGGCATGGTGCGCCGGTGCGCCTCAGGCTTCGAGCGACCGGCGCAGCAGTTCCAGATCGTCGGCGATCTGGCTGTCCTTCTGCATCAGGTCCTCGATCTTGCGGACGCCGTGCATGACAGTGGTATGATCCCGCCCCCCGAAGCGGCGGCCTATTTCGGGAAGCGAACGCGAGGTCAATTGCTTGGAGAGATACATGGCGACCTGGCGCGGTCGCGCGAAGGTTCGCACACGCTTGGGTCCGATCAGGTCGCTGAGGCGGATGTTGTAATGGTCCGAAACCTTGCGCTGAATCTCCTCGACCGTGATCTTGCGGTCAGAGGCGCGCAGGATGTCGGCCAGGCAGTCCTGGGTCAGTTCCATGGTGACTTCGCGGCCCACCAGCGAGCCGAAGGCGAAGAGCCGCATCAGCGCACCTTCCAGCACACGGACGTTGGACGAGATGCGATGCGCCAGGAACTCGAGCACGCCGTCGGCGATCACGAGGTCCTGAAACTGGGTGGAGTACTGTTCCACCTTCTGTTGCAGGATGCCCAGGCGCAGCTCGTAGTTCGTCGGGTGCAGGTCCACGACGAGGCCCGACTGAAGGCGACTGACGATGCGGTCCTCGATCCCGGTGATTTCGGTCGGCGCGCGGTCGGCGGAGATGATGACCTGTTTGTTCTGGTCCACGAGCGCGTTGAAGGTGTGGAAGAACTCCTCCTGCGTGGCGTCCTTGCCGGCGATGAACTGGACGTCGTCGACCATCAGGACGTCGACCGAGCGGAAGAGCTGCTTGAAGGCGATCATGTCCTTGTCGCGCAATGCCTGGACGAAGCGGTACATGAACTGCTCGGCGGAGAGATAGACCACGCGGAGGTCAGGGGAGCCCTTCTTCAACTCCCATGCGATGGCGTGCATCAGGTGCGTCTTGCCGAGCCCGACGCCGCCATAGAGGAACAGCGGGTTGAAGGGCACGGTCTTGGCCTCGGCGACGCGGCGCGCGGCGGCATAGGCCAGCTCGTTCGGCTTGCCGACGACGAAGTTCTCGAAGGTGAAGCGCGGATCGAGCGGCGCCGAGATGTCCTGGCTGCGGTCGGCGGCCTCGCCGGTCGCGGCGGGAAGCGGCTCCTCGGCCCGCTGGGCGGGCGCCGGCCTGCTGGCCTCG
>ERZ869936.371-NODE-371-length-44515-cov-35.778947_pt1 | contig 44515 bp, 36 predicted proteins | sample MGYA00520876_ERZ869936 | MGnify/ENA primary metagenome ERZ869936 (study PRJEB32218, sample SAMN09650985) | biofilter metagenome | isolation source: enrty point of leading RO module | place: Saudi Arabia: Thuwal, RO plant located on Red Sea | collected 2016-02-17 ... | reverse complement strand
GTATGCCCGGTGGTGTGGGAGGGCGGGAGCCGCAAGGCTCCCCCCTATCCCGATTGCTGGGACGAGACTTGCGCCGTCGAGCGAAAAGTTCAAACAGACGATTTCCAGCAACCGACGTTTTGCCCGGACATCCGCGTTAAGCCATTTCTCACGCAGTGTTTGCGAAAGTTCAAACGCTTTGCTCGCAATGTCGGCCTGTTCGCTGCGATCACGATCGCAGGCCTCGAGTTGAAGTGTCAACTGGGCAATGCGATCGCGCAGTTCACGGCTCTTCGCAGCGTATGTTCCCTCTTCAATTTCATCGTTCAGCCGCAGGTTGAGTAATCGGTCTTGTTGGTTTCGCTGTGATGTCAATTGGCGGCTGAGTTCGGCCGCCCGCTCTTGGCCGTCACGTTGTTGGTCTTGAGTGCGGGCTCTGAGCACGCGTCCAAACCAATCCCGCACGCGGTCGTCTTGAATGCGAATTTGATCAAACATTGCCAACACCTGCTGGTCGAGATCGGCTTCGCGGATTCGAATGCGAGGATGGCCGTTCTTGTTGTACTTCGCACAGCGGTAGTACACGTATTGTTTTGGTCCCTTCTTGGTGTCCTTGATCTTTGCCTCACCGGTCACAGCGTTGCCGCAGTGGCCGCAGGTGATCCTCTCGCAGCCATAAACAAGATCGTGCGACTGGTACGTCTGTTCGCCGAGAAGCGCCTGCACGCGGTCAAACACCGCTCTGCTAACAAGCGGTTCATGGCTGCCGGGGTACCACTCCCCGTGGTACGCGATCTCACCGATGTAAGCCCGGTCCCGCAGAATCGTGTGGAGCTTGCTCCGTGTGAAGCGAGGCGCTGACTCGGAATACGAGACTCCCGTTTCAGCGAGATGTGCTACCAGCGAATCGAGCGTGTGGCCGTGAAATGCGTAGAGCTCAAAGATGCGCTCGATCTTGGGGCCGTGCTCCGGATCGACTTCGACGAGACTACGGTCGTTGTGGCGAACGTTGCGATAGCCGTATGGTGCCTTGCCGACGAACAGTCCCTCCTTCACGCGGCGGGCAAGACCGTCTTTGACGTCCACCGGCTGCTGTTCGGTGTAGAAGCTGGCCATGTTGGCGAGAGTGCGACGCATCATACGGCCGGCTGGCGTGTTTTCCTGTAAATCACCGGCACGCCGTAATCGTCCTCAAGACGTTCTAGCTCCACGTAGTCGAACAAGTTGCGGGCCGCCCGATCGACCTTGAAGAACAGGAGCCCGTCGAGCTTCCGGGCGTGCTTCTTGGCGTAGGCCAGCACTTCCTTGAAGATTCGTCGCTCGTCCGATCTCGTCGCCGTCTCGGCGATGCGAAACAGCCGCACGATTTCGCCAGCATGCTTATCGGCGAAGGCCTGGAATCCCTCTTCCTGAACTTCGAGCGAAAAACCCTCGCGCTCCTGTTCACGACTGGAGACTCTTGCCACGGCTAGGTACTGCTTTTTCATGCGGATTTTCCAAAAGGTCGAGTAGATGACCGACGTCGAGAAGGATTTCCATGGCATCCTCAGCGGTCAAGGGATCGGCATAGAATGGCTGCCAGGTAGCAACCGTATCGCGGAGCAGTTCGTCGGTGATCCACTCCGGAGCACCGGCTGGAACGGGGTATGTGCCTTCGTCTGGCTTGATTGGGACTGCGCGAGACATGCCAAGGTTCGCTTTCGGCTCGGAGAACGGGCCACAACCATGGACGAAACGGTGGTGGCGAACCGAGAGCTAGGCATCTGCGCGCTGGATTGGGGCGACATGCGGGCATCGGACCCGGAGATCGTCGTAACCCGTTGATATAGCTAAAGAAAACGCGTTTTCGCGTCATATTCCGGGCATTGATCTTGTGCTTGGTCAACAGGTCGAGTTCGTCGCCAAAGTGACGATTGGTGTTTTGTGGCGGAGTACCGCCGATGCTCGGTACCGGAGCGTCCGTGTTCGACTGGAAATGGTAGTACCACGCCAGCCGTTTCAGCTTGTTCGTCGGATTGGCGGTTAGCAACACGTTGGGGCTGATGGTATTCGTGCGCTGTACCGCGTCGATGTAGCCGAGGCTAGAACACGTTGGGATCCTTCGGTGAGCGCCTCCTACCTGAATCACTCCATATTGCCGGTCGCCTCGGCCTCGATTCCGGCACCGACCGGCGGGATCGGTAGATCGCGTTCAGTGCAGGCCGAGAGCACAACACTGCGCAGGCCGACCACGAATTGGAGTCTTTCTCCGTGCCCGAGTCGCGACGTGACTCGCGTGACCGCACGGTAGCCATCGCGCAAGAGCACGATGGTCTGTCCCTCGAAAGCGATAAATTGCGCCAGGTCATCGTCAATGTTGGTGTTTTTCAGTCGCCGCAGAACTTCGGCACGCCCCAGGCTGAGTTCTGCACGTTCGACGATCTGCGCAAGAACTTCCTGATATCCAGCCAGTTTCTCTTCATCGTGCGTGTCGGCCAGTAGATCGTGGCCCACTCGCAAATCGTACATCCGCTCAAGGAAGATTGACACCAGATCTCCGGTAATCACGTGGCCGTGCTGCGGCGCGATGGTCTCAACCGTCGGTCGCAACTGCCGAATCTGCTGGACCGCGTATCGTAGCACTTCGCGGGTCGGCATATAGATCTCGTGAAACTGGGCGATGCCGGACCAATCCTCCTCGGTCGCGATAAGATGAACTCCGCCGAGCCGATTGAAACCGCCGAAGAGGTCGCCCGAGAACAACGTACGGATCTCTGGGTCGTAGAACGCCATCGCGCCGCGAAAATGGCAAAAAGGCGTCGGCACCACCTGCCAGTCGTGTCCCGCAGCAATCGAAAACCTTGTCTTGGCAGCCACATTCGCCAAGTGAATGCGACCTGGCGTGAAACGCAGATGCTGAAGCAGTCGCCACGTCTCTTCCGTGGCGATCATCTTGATCTTCGGATTTGCAAGACAGAAGAAGGGGCAATTTCCCGTGACATCGGGATCTTGATGGTTGACCGTGAAACGATCGATTTCCGAGATGTCCCCCACCAACTCACCAATGTTTGCTTCGACCACGGGAAAATCCAAGCGGGACCCGGGGTCGACGCAGACATGATACGACGAACGGTTCGTGTCAAGCGTCCGCACGTACGTATTACACTGCAGGAGTGCTTCAGGATTGCGATGACCAACCATCCAACAATCCGGACCGACATCGAGAGGTCCAGTGGGAACCCGAGATGAGTTGTCCTGAGAAGGTGAGTCCGAATGCGGGGACATAGCCGCTCCCCCCGGTTCATTATGTGAGCAACGACTCCGACGCGCCGTGCGTCGTCGCCAGATATGCCAACGATCGTGTATTACCTCTCCTTGCAGCGGGCGACATGAATGACAACCAATAAATCTTCTGCTTCCCTATCTACTCCTCGCTCCGTGACGATGTCAACCTTTCGTGTGACATGGTGATTCCATAAACGTTGCCGAGTGGGATCCAATTGCAATCCGCTTGGTGGTGCCGCGCCAGGAATGGAATGCTCGATACCCCGACAGCATTTTTCGGCGCTTTTGGCGTAAGGGCGCCAAAACGGTAGCAACAGCCGCCAACCTGATTGGCGTCTACCGCTGGCCTTGTTGCGAAACGCGTTTGCGAACGTCCGTCGCGAGGGCGAAGCTCCTGCCGAGCCGCAGAATCCTTCGTGGCTCTCGGCTCGCCGGGAGGCTCGCGTTCTCTGTTGAAACAAAGCCGCGTTCTCGGTTGAAACAAAGCCTAGAACTAGTGCTTGCCGGTGGTGACCGCCACGCATCCCTTCGCGAACCGTGCGGTCGATGACGAAAGCGCATCTAATCCGCACACTTTTTGGAAGGAGTTTGCTCGGGCAGGAAAATTGTCGAGTTGTGGATATAGAGGTCTTGAAATATTTTATTGCCAGCACTAGTTTGCGGGTGTGCGAATTCAACCGCTCGTTAGGTAACGACTTCAGGCATTAACCGAGCGATCACGGATCGACCAACCTTCCCATATCTGACTCGACGGAACGATGTCCCCTCCACTATTTCGACGCTGCGAAGCAGCCGCGACTCTGACCCTGGTGGTTAGTCTCTTGGTCGCGGTGGTCGCGGGCGAGGCTGTCGCCCAAGACACGGCCGATTATTTCCGAGCCAATTGCAAGGCATGTCACACGATTGGGGGCGGCCCTCTGTCCGGTCCCGATCTGAAGGATGTCACCGAACGAAAAGACCGTGAATGGCTCATTCGCTTCATGCGCGATCCGAAGGCGGTCATCGACAGCGGTGATGAGTACGCCCAAAAAATTTGGAAGGATTCGCGCGAGGTGTACATGCCGGCGCTGCCCGGTGTCGCGGAACGAGGGGAGGAGTTGCTCAACCTGATTGAGGCGGAGTCGAAGCTCGAGCAATCGCAGTTCAAAGGCCTGCCGGTTTCTGACCGGCCGTTTACGGACGAAGACCGCAAGAAGGGTCGGCAGATTTTTCTGGGAACGCAGCGACTCGAAGCCGGCGGAGCGGCCTGCATATCGTGTCACAGTATGCATGACACGCCGACCCTCGGCGGGGGACGACTCGTCCCGGAAAAATCGGACCTGACTCAGGTTTTCGGCCAACCTGAACATCGCGATCGCAAGGCATTCAGCAATTGGTTGGCCGATCCTCCTTCGCCCAACATGAAAGCCGCGTTTCGCGATCATCGGCTTACGGCCGATGAGGTCCACGCCTTGGTTGCCTATTTCGAAGACGCTTCGAAGCGGGGCACAGCGGCCCAGCCGGTCGTCGCGCGCATCGCGTTTCTGCTTTCCGGTTTGGCCGGGGCCGTCGTGCTCATTTTCTCTTTCGACGCAATTTGGAAACGGCGTTTTCACGCGGTTCGCCGACCGCTGGTCGACGCGAACGCCACACGAGGCCACTGATGAGCATACTCAACGCGATCGCCTGGATCCGGGATGAGATCAACCCCAAGGGTCGGGAGTGGGAAGAGTTTTATCGCAACCGCTGGCAACACGACAATGTCGTGCGCAGTACCCACGGCGTGAACTGCACTGGCGGCTGCACCTGGAACATCCACGTCAAAGACGGCATCGTCACCTGGGAGATGCAGGGGCTCGACTATCCGTCGCTCGAAGCCGGCATTCCGCCCTACGAACCGCGCGGTTGCCAACGCGGTATCTCCTACAGTTGGTATCTCTATAGCCCGTTGCGGGTCAAGTATCCCTACATTCGCGGCGCGCTCTTGGACCTGTGGCGCGAAGCGCGAGCCGATCATCACGATCCGGTCGACGCCTGGAAGAGCCTCGTCGAAAATCCCGAAGCCCGCCAACGCTGGCAGCAGGCCCGCGGCAAAGGTGGACTCCGTCGAGCCGACTGGGACACGGTGCTCGAGATCATCAGCGCCTCGATGGTGCAAACGATCAAGAAGCACGGCCCCGACCGAATCGCCGGGTTTTCGCCGATCCCGGCCATGTCGATGGTAAGTTACGCCTCGGGCGCCCGATTGATGCAGTTGATCGGCGGAATCTCGCTTTCGTTCTACGATTGGTACTGCGATCTGCCGCCTGCTTCACCAGAAACCTGGGGCGAGCAGACCGACGTGCAGGAAAGCGCCGACTGGTATCACGCCAAGATGCTCGTCTCGATGGGAGCGAACATCGGCATGACGCGGACGCCCGACTGCCACTTTCTCGCCGAAGGTCGGCACAACGGCACAAAGTTGTGGGTCTTCTCGCCCGACTTCAGTCAGGTCGCCAAGTACGCGGACGAGTGGGTCGCGCTCAACGCCGGGCAGGACGGCGCCTGGTGGATGGCCGTCAATCACGTCTTGCTGACGGAGTTTCATCACCAGAAAAAGACGCCGTACTTTCTCGACTACGCCCGCAAGTATACCGATGCTCCCTACCTGGTGGAGCTCAAGAAGGAAAAAGACGGTGTGGTTCGTCCGGGCCAATTGTTACGGGCCGGCCGCCTTGACAAGTATTCGGAAGAAGAGCATGGCGAGTGGAAGTTTCTCATGTGGGACGAGGCGGCCGGGGGTCCCAAAATGCCGATGGGCAGTAGCGGCTTTCGCTGGGGATCAGAGAAAGGTCGCTGGAACTTGCTGCTCAAAGACGGCAAAGACGGCAGCGAGATTCGTCCGCAATTGAGTTTCCTCGACAACCATGACGCAGTCGTCGAGACGGAGTTTGACGACTTCGGCGCTGGCGGGGTCTGCCTGCGTGGCGTTCCGGTGAAAACGATTACCACCCAAGACGGACAACAGGTTCAGGTCACCACGGCCTACGATCTGTTAATGGCGCAGTACGGCGTCAATCGTGGTCTGGCGGGCGCCTATCCGGCCGACTACGACGACGAGAACGCGCCCTATACCCCGGCCTGGAGTGAGCGATACACCGGCATGGGTCGCGACGTGGTGATCCGTTTCGCCCGCGAGTGGGGCACAACCGCCGAACACACCAATGGCAAATGTACCATCCTCATCGGAGCGGGCATCAACCACTGGTATCACGGCAACCTCATGTATCGCGCCGGCATTCACGCCCTCATGTTCTGCGGCTGCATCGGCACCAACGGCGGCGGACTGGCTCACTATGTCGGTCAAGAGAAGCTGGCCCCGATGGAGTCGTGGTCTTCGATCGCGCTGGCCAAGGACTGGTTCCCACCGTCGCGCCTGCAAAACGCGCCCAGTTGGCACTACGTTCATACCGATCAGTGGCGTTACGAGAAAGACTTCACCGACTACCACACCGTTCCGCAACACGGCGGTGAAAACACGACGGCCCAGGGCCATACGATGGACATGCAGGTCCGCGCGGTTCGCCAGGGTTGGTTACCTTTCTATCCGCAATTCCCCGAGAACCCGCTCCACGTTGCCAAGCAGGCCCGCGAAGCGGGAGCCGACACGCCGGAGAAGGTCGGCGCCTGGGTCGCCGAGCGATTGAAGAGCAGGGAGATGAAGTTTTCGGTCGAAGATCCCGACGCGGAAGAGAATTGGCCCCGCGTGTGGTTCATTTGGCGTGGCAACGCGTTGATGGCTAGCGCCAAGGGACACGAGTACTTTTTGCGTCACTACCTGGGCACGCACGACAATGCGGTCGGCAAAGACCTGGCAGAGGACTCTGTCAAGGAAGTTGCCTGGCACGAGCACGCACCGCAGGGAAAGATGGATTTGGTCGTCGACCTGAATTTCCGTATGGATACGTCGGCGCTCTATTCGGACATCATCCTGCCGGCGGCGACTTGGTACGAGAAGGCGGATCTCAACTCGACCGACATGCATAGCTTCATCCATCCGCTCTCCAAAGCGGTGCCGCCGTGCTGGGAGTCGAAGAGCGACTGGGCGATCTTCAAGAGTGTGGCCGAAAAGTTTTCCGAACTCGCCGAGCGACACTTTCCCGAACCGGTCGAGGACGTCGTGGCGGCGCCGCTCGCACACGACTCGCCGGCCGAGATTTCGCAGCCCGACATGAAGCAGTGGATTCACGGTGAATGCGACGCGATTCCCGGCAAGACGATGCCCGCCTTCAAGGTCGTCAAGCGCGACTACAAGAACGTCTACAACCAGTTCATCTCCTACGGGCCGAAGGTGCGCGAAAACGGACTGGCCGCGCACGGCACGGCCTATGCGATTGCCGACGAATATGACGAGTATCTGAAGACGCATCGCACGGAGACTTGGGACGGCAACACGTATCCCTCGCTGGCGCGGGACGTCGACGTCTGCGATGCGATCCTCAATTTCGCGACCGTTACCAACGGCGAACTGGCCTACCGCTCGTACGAGAACATGGAAGCCAAGACGGGCCTTCCGCTCACGCACCTGGCCGAAAAGAACCGCGGCTTTCGCACTTCGTATCACGATATTCAGAGTCAGCCACGGCGATTCATTAACAGCCCGATGTGGTCGGGGTTGATCGAGAACGGCCGGTCGTATTCTCCTTTTACCTACAACGTAGAAGCGGACGTGCCTTGGCGAACACTGACCGGGCGACAGTCGTTCTATCTCGACCATCCGGTCTATCTCGATTTCGGCGAGCATCTGCCGACCTACAAGCCGAAGCCGCTGCCGACGGAATACACCGATCTACAGTTCAGCGAAGATGGCGGGGAGACCATCATGCTGAACTTCCTCACGCCCCACGGCAAATGGCACATTCACTCGACCTACGGCGACAACCTACGCATGACGACGCTTTCACGAGGCGTCTACCCATTGTGGATGAATGACAACGACGCCGCGTCACTCGGAATCGCCGACAACGATTGGATCGAGATCTACAACGACCACGGCGTGATCGTGACCCGCAGCGTGGTGAGCTCGCGAATCCCCCCGGGTATTTGCATGCAATATCACGCGCCGGAACGAACGCATGGCATTCCCAGGTCGCCGCTAAGAAAGAACCGTCGAGCCGGCGGTCACAACAGTCTGACTCGTACGCGGCTGAAACCGAATTTCATGATCGGCGGCTACGGTCAGTTCACGTATCACTTTAATTACTGGGGTCCGGTCGGCTGCAATCGAGACACGCATTTGCTCGTTCGCAAGTTACCCGGCAAGGTCGTGTATTAAACACGCCGGAGAAAACGACATGAACGTCCGCTCTCAAGTCTCCATGGTATTTCACCTGGATAAGTGCATCGGTTGCCACACTTGCAGCGTGGCCTGCAAGAACGTCTGGACCGATCGCAAGGGCGCGGAATATATGTGGTGGAACAACGTCGAAACCAAGCCGGGCACCGGCTATCCGACCAAGTGGGAAGACCAGGATAAGTATCAAGGTGGTTGGAAGAAGAACGGCAACGGCAAACTCGAGATCAAGTCGACAGGCAAAGCGAAGATCATTCCGAACATCTTCCACAATCCCCATATGCCGAGTCTCGATGACTACTACATTCCATGGACCTACGACTATCAGAACTTGTTCAACGCCCGCGAAGGTTCCGACCAACCGACCGCCAAGCCGATTTCGATGATCGATGGCGAAGAAGTCGACGTCGAATCGGGCCCCAACTGGGACGATGACCTGGGTGGCTCGCCGATTTATGCCGAGAACGATCCCAATCTGGAAGGACTGACCGATCAGCAAAAATTGCAGCTCAGCTCCGTCGAGCGGTTGGTGTTCTTTTATCTGCCGCGGATCTGCAATCACTGCCTGAACCCGACCTGCGTGGCGTCCTGCCCCTCTGGCGCGCTGTACAAGCGGGGCGAAGACGGTATCGTGCTGATCGACCAAAAGAAGTGTCGCGCCTGGCGATCGTGCGTTTCGGCCTGTCCCTACAAGAAGACCTATTTCAATTGGTTCACCGGCAAGAGCGAGAAATGCATCCTTTGCTTCCCGCGTCTGGAAACGGGCCAAGCGCCGGCCTGCTTCCATTCCTGCGTCGGACGGATTCGCTATTTGGGCGTGCTGCTCTACGACGCCGACCGCCTGGAAGAGGTCGCCAAGCTGCCGGACGACGAACTGGTAGAAGCCCAACGGTCGATGATCCTCGATCCAAATGACCCGACGGTAATCGCCGCGGCCAAAAAGAACGGAATCACCGACGGCGTAATCGACTCGGCGCAGCATTCGCCCGTTTATCGGTTCGTGAAAGAGTGGGGTATCGCGCTGCCGCCGCATATCGAGTATCGCACGCTGCCCATGCTGTTCTACGTGCCGCCGATGTCGCCCGTTCAGGCGAGCAAGCCGGAAGACACGATTCACCACGAAAGTGAAGAGTTTTTTCACGACATCGACTCGTCACGCGTGCCGATGCAATTCCTCGCGAATCTCTTTGGAGCCGGACACGAGGGCGTGGTTCGCTATGCCCTGGCCAAACAGAAGGCCGTCCGCTGGCATCGTCGAGCGGAAACCGTCGGCGACATCGATCGCGAAACGGCCGACCGCATGCTCCGCGCCGCCGACTGCACTCGGGAAGAGGCCGACGCGATCTATGAATTGACCGCGCTCTGCACGTTTGAGGATCGCTTCGTGATTCCGCCGATGCACCGCGAGCAGGCGATCGAAATGATGAAAGAGCCGCACGAACACCGCACCGAAGCCGGTTTTGGATTCGTCGGCGGACCGCGGAGGGGACTCTAATGTCGGAACTGCCCAGAATCCTTGACACGATTGGCCGGCTACTCAGCTATCCCGACTCGCACACCGTGCAGAGTGCCGAGTTGCTGTTCGTCTTGTTCCATGGCGAACTGCCAGAGGCCGCGGGCGCAGCGTCGGAATTCGGTGCGTTCGTCGAATCGCAAGAACTTTACGAATTGGAAGAGACCTATTCCCGAACCTTCGACATCAATCCGGCCTGTGCGCTGGAGATTGGTTGGCATCTGTTCGGCGAAGAGTATGCCCGAGGGCTATTTCTTGTGCGGTTGCGTGCCGAGATGCAGATGCGAGGGCTGGAAGAGTCGGCCGAGCTTCCGGACCACATCGTCCACGCGTTGGCCGTTGTCGCCGCAATGGACCGTGACGAGGCGGAGCGGTTTGTGGGGGCCTGTGTGCTGCCGGCCGTCGACAAGATGCATGAGAAACTTGTCGAGGCCGAGAGTCCGTATCGACATGTCATGCGTTGCCTGGCGTTTGTTCTGGAGGACGAGTTTGGCCGCGAGGAGATTGCCGAGGATGAGACTACCGACGACGCGAACGCGACAACGTCGCAAGGCGACCCCTTGCGCGACTTTCCGATGCCGACCCCGACGGATGATTCCATCACGTTTGTGCCGCTGCATATGAATTTCAATCATCAGCACAAGGCGTTTGTTGTGCCCGACGAGTCCAAGGCAGCGGACGCTGAGCGGTATGACGATTCGGTTCCGTTCATGCTGCGCGACAAAATTCGCCACGGAGGAGGTCATGGATAAGTCATTTTTCGATCAGTTCCTGTTTGTGATCCTGCCTTATCTCTCACTGTTTACATTTTTCCTGATGACGGTCTACCGCTATCGGGCCCAGTCGTTTTCGTATTCGAGCCTATCGAGTCAGTTTCTTGAGAATGAGCACCACTTTTGGGCGGTCGTGCCGTTTCACTATGGCGTACTCGTCATCACCGTCGGCCATCTGGTGGCGATCTTCATTCCGCGTTCGATCTTGCTCTGGAACAGTCATCCGCTACGGCTCTACATTCTCGAAATCTCGGCGCTGGCGTTCGGACTATTAACGCTGATCGGACTGGTCGGCATCGTCATTCGTCGCGCGACGACGACTCGAATTCGCAAGGTCACCTCGCCGACCGACTGGATTCTGTTCGCGATGCTCTTGGCGCTAGTCGTCAGTGGCGTGGCCATGGCGCTGTTACACCCCTGGGGTTCGTCCTGGTTCGCCTCAAATCTCACCCCCTACCTGTGGTCCATTTTCAAACTCAATCCGGACATCACCTACGTCACTTCGATGCCCGCGCTGGTGAAGTTTCACATCGTGTTGGCGTTTCTGACGGTCGGATTTTTCCCGTTCACCCGACTGGTCCACATATTGGTCATTCCCAACCCCTATCTCTGGCGCAAACCCCAGGTGGTTCGCTGGTATGGAAAGAAACAGTGACCTCGTCATGCAAGCCGTATGACGTGATGCGAACGATAAGACAACTGCCGTGAACGAAGACCTGCCCCCATCGGAAATGCGCGGTGCCTGGTGGACTCTGACCATCAATACGTTCGCGTTCACCATCTGCTTTGCGGCCTGGATGATGAACGGGGTGCTGATCACGTTCCTCGTCGACAACGGGATACACGATTGGGATCCTTCGGAGATGGGCTGGCTGATCGGCATTCCGGTGCTCACCGGGGCGGTCTTCCGGTTGCCGCTGGGCGTGGCCACCGACAAGTGGGGCGGACGCTTAGTGTTCGGCGCGTTGCTTCTGATTGCCGCGGTGCCGATGTATCTGACCAGCTACTGCAACAACTACTGGCAGTTTTTCATCGCCGGATTGGGATTCGGATTTACGGGGGCCAGTTTCGCCGTCGGCATCGCCTACACCTCGGTTTGGTTCCCGAAACAGATGCAGGGAACAGCGCTGGGGATTTTTGGCGCGGGAAACGCCGGCGCAGCACTGACCAGTCTCGGTGCGCCACACGTACTCAACTGGTTGACTTCCGGCGGCGAGAATCTCGAAGGCTGGCGCAATTTGCCGCGGATTTATTCCGCCATGCTGATCGCCACAGGAATCCTGTTCCTGTTGACGACGACGACGCGTCTGCCTGCCGGCAGTGCTCATAAATCATTGTCCCAGCGTCTGCAGCCGCTCAAGCATGTGCGGGTTTGGCGGTTCGGTCTCTATTACTTCTTTGTCTTTGGCGGCTTTGTGGCCCTGGCCCAGTGGCTGGTTCCCTATTACGTCAATGCCTACGCGATGAGCGTCGCGATGGCCGGCGCCTTGGCAGCCTGCAACAGTTTGCCGTCGGGCGTGATCCGCGCCGCCGGTGGCTGGATGTCGGATAAGTGGGGTGCACGTGCCGTCATGTACTGGGTCTTCGGTTCGTCGCTCGTTTGCTGTGCGCTACTGATCGTGCCCCAGATGGACATCCGATCGCCGGGTAGCGGCAAGATGGCGATGTCGGCCGGCGAAGTCGTCGAAGTCTCCGACTCTGAGGTCGTCATCGAGTCGGCCAAACGAGGGCGCCAAACCTACCAACTCGCGAAGAAAGAAGGCGAGTTGGTAACCGACGAAGAACGCCGCTCCGGCATGTTGATTCTTCCCCGGGCCATGTCGTGGCAAGAGCCGGTTGTCGAGGTCGGTCAGACGGTCAAAAAGAAAGAGCTCGTCGCACGTGGCGTTACGCACATCTTCTTTCAGGCCAACGTTTGGATCTTCACCGCCTTGAGTTTGATCCTCGGTGCGGTGATGGGAATTGGCAAAGCGGCCGTCTACAAACACATACCCGACTATTTTCCGAACGACGTCGGCGTGGTCGGCGGCATCGTCGGTGTGCTCGGCGGACTGGGCGGATTCATCTGTCCGGTGATCTTCGGTTACTTGCTACGTGAGACCGGGCTGTGGACTTCGTGTTGGATGTTCTTCTTCGTCCTGATTGCGATCTGTTTGATTTGGATGCACGTCGTTGTGCAGAGAATGCTCCAAGCAGAAGCACCCCAGTTGTCGCAGCGCATCGAATAGGATTTCGAGATCATGGCCGCCACGCCTGAAAAATGGGACGTCGAAGACCAGCAGTTTTGGGAATCGACCGGCAAACCGATTGCCTACCGCAATTTGTGGATCTCGATTCCGAATCTGCTTTGTGGATTTTCGGTGTGGCTCTACTGGGGCATGATCATCAAGACGATGCAGGAGCTCCACTTCGCCAACACCGCGCTCTTCAATTTCACGTTTCGCAACGACGGCCTTCCCTACGACGAGGCCGGCTACAAGGCGCTGTTGTATACCTTGCCCGCCGTGGCGGGATTGGCCGGGGCGACACTGCGTATTCCCAATTCATTCATGATCGCGATTTGCGGGGGACGCAACGTCAAGTTCATGACGACCGTCATGTTGATCATTCCGGCCATCGCCTCGGGCATCGCGCTCAAGAACCCCGAAACGCCCTTCTCAGTTTACATCGTGTTGGCCGCGCTCTCGGGAGTCGGTGGCGGGGCCTTCGCATCGAGTATGTCGAACATCTCATTCTTCTTTCCCAAACGGATGCAAGGACTGTCGCTTGGCCTGAATGCCGGACTGGGCAACGCCGGCGTGAGCGTGATGCAGTTTCTGATTCCCTGGGCGATCACCTTTGGCATGTTCGGCGGACTCGGGGGCGACCCGCAAGCGTATCCAGTTGGCGACGCCACGAAACAGGTTTGGATTCAGAACGCCGCCCTGGTCTGGGTCCCGATCATGATCGTGCTGGCCATCTTGGCCTGGACGATGATGAACAACTTGCCACAACACAAGTGCGGTTCGGCGCCCGTCGCGATCGGCAAGTATCTCTGGCTACAAGCGATCGGTTTTCTCGGCGCCGCAGTCGGCGTGTTGATGTTGATCTACGTCCAGCTTCCGATCCCGGAGTTGGTGCGCATTTTTCTCGTGCTCATCGTCGCGGTATTCGCCACGCTGCTGGGCATGCGATTCATGACCCCCCAGGCAATTCAGCAACCGCTGAACAAGCAATTCTCAATCCTGCGCAACAAGCACAACTGGGTCATGACCTGGCTCTACGTCATGACGTTCGGATCGTTCATCGGTTACGCCAATGCCTTTCCAAAGTTGCTCAACGACGTCTTCGTCACCCCGGACAACGGCCTTGTCACGGCCCATTATATCTGGATCGGTGCGTTCGTTGGCGCGTTGATCCGCCCACTCGGCGGGTGGCTCTCCGACAAGTTGGGCGGCGCCCGCGTCACACAGTGGGACACCTGGATCATGGTCGCCAGTACGATTCTGGCCGGCTACTTCGTCGCCCAGGCGCGGCAGTCGAGCAATCCCGAAACCTATTTCATACCGTTCTTGCTGACGTTCATCGTGCTGTTCGCCACTACGGGCATCGGCAATGGATCGACGTTCCGCATGATCCCGATCATCTTTTCCAAAGAGCAAGCCGGGCCAGTGCTCGGCTGGACGTCGGCGATCGCGGCGTACGGCGCCTATCTGATCCCCAAGATCTTCGCGACGCAGATCAAAGCGGGAACCCCGGAGTATGCCCTCTACGGGTTTGCCGGCTACTACGCAACCTGCCTGGCGGTGAACTGGTGGTTCTACGCACGCAAAAACGCGGAGATTAAGTGTTAGAAAATCGAACTCGAACTTCGTTCCAATACGAGTCACTTCAATGCAACGCCAAACGGTAGCTATCGTCCTGCTCATCGGGCTGGCTTTCGGCCTGGTGTCGCTCACGCCCGCCATGAGTTCTTGGCGGCTGTTCGACAATCAGCAAGGCTACGCGCCGCCACAGCCGATCGCGTTTTCACATCGTCTGCATGCGGGCGAGCTACAGCTCGATTGCCGCTTCTGCCACACGGCGGCGGGTGAGAGTCGACACGCAGGTATTCCTTCATCCGATACCTGCATGAAGTGCCACAAGTTCGTCACGGCTCCCTACGGGCTTGTGCAAGATGAAGTCAGCAAGGCAGGCGAAGAGAATCGCGAGCCTAACGTCGTCGTGTCCGAAGAAATCGCCAAGCTCTACGAAGCTCTGGGCCTCGGCGAAGATTTGCAACCCGACCCCGAGAAAACGCCGCAACCGGTTGCGTGGGTGCGGGTCCACGATCTTCCGGACTTTGTGTACTTCGACCATCGAGCGCACGTACATGCGGGCGTTTCCTGCCAGAAATGTCACGGTCCGGTCGAATCGATGCAACAAATGCGACAGTTCAGCGATCTGACGATGGGTTGGTGCGTGAACTGTCATCGCGAATCGAACGCCAAGGGAATCGAAGGTCACGCGATGGACGCGTCGCTCGACTGTGCGTCTTGTCACTATTGATTCACGGAGAAAGTACCCAACTCAAAAACCAAATCGAGATCGGTCAACGAACAAACTCATGAACGACGGCACCGTGAACAAATATTGGAAAAGTCCGGAGAGCCGCAATCGGTCAGTCGCGATGCCGGAGCGCACGCTCGACGAGTCGGTGGCGGAAGAATCCGCCGCAGGCACGATCGATCGCCGCCGCTTTCTCGAGGCGGCCGGTTTCACGCTTTCGCTCGCAACGGTCGCCGGTTGCGATTCGGCCAGGGCCCCGGACAAGAAGGCGCTTCCGCTGATCGAGCAACCCGAAGGCATGGTACCCGGGCGCATGCGCTACTATGCGTCGACGTGCTCAGGCTGTAGCGCGGCGTGTGGACTATTGGCCGGGGTGCGTGACGGACGTCCGCTCAAGATGGAGGGCAATCCGGAACATCCGCTCTCGCGAGGCGGGCTGTGCGCCGTGGGACAGGCGCTGCCGCTCGGGCTCTACGACAGCCATCGCCTCGACAATCCGCTTAAGGACGGCAGCAACGCGAGTTGGGGTGACGTCGACGCGGAAATCATCGCCGCGCTGCAACAGATCGAGGTGAGCGGTGGCGCTGTCCGCATGGTGACCGACACCGTAACCAGTCCGACGCTACAAGCGTCGATTGACGACTTTTTGAGTCGCTTTGCCGATGCGCGCCACGTCACGTTCGACGCGGCCGGCAGCGGATCGATTCGCCGCGCGCACGAGAAGACCCATGGCGCTGCAGTCCTGCCACATTATCTTTTTGAACGAGCCGACGTGATCGTGTCGTTCGGTGCCGACTTCTTGGGTACCTGGATTTCGCCCGTCGAATTCACGGCCGCCTGGCGAACTCGCCGAGTGCCCGACGGTCCGCACCCGAAAATGTCGTACCACGCCCAGCTGGAATCGCGGATGACGCTGACCGGCAGCAACGCCGATGAGCGACTGGTGATCCGTCCCGAGGAAGAAGGGCTAGTACTGAGTCACTTGGCGGCAATCTTGGCCCAACGAGCCGGTGTTTCGCTGACCGGCAGCGAACTCGCTCCCGCACCCATCGCAGCGGAGCAGCTTCAGGACTTGGCCGATCGGCTTTGGGAGGCACGTGGCAGAAGTCTGATCGTGTCGGCCAGCGAGGACGATCAAGTTCAGATTCTGGTGAACTTCTTGAATCACGTTCTGGGTAACTACGGCAAGACGCTTGACATGGAGCGTCCCAGCCATCAACAGCAAGGCAGTGACGCCGACGTCGCTGCTCTCGTCAAAGAGCTGCGCGACGGCAAGGTCGCGGCACTGCTGGTTGCCGGCATTGATCTGACGCATTATCTCCCAGCACACGAGAAACTAGTCCAAGCGATCTCGCAGATTCCGCTCACGGTCAGCTTCGCCGAACGGTGGAACGACTTCGCTCAGCTTGCGAAGTTTGTTTGCCCCGATCATCACATCTTGGAGTCGTGGCTCGACGCCGAGCCGGTTCGCGGCGTGTTCAGCCTCGTGCAACCAACTGTACAACCGCTGAAGGGAACGCGCTCGATTCTCGAGAGTCTGGCCACGTGGTCGGAAAAGCCGGCCTTCGCGCAAGACGTTCTGCGGACGAACTGGCAAGAGAAGGTTTTTCCGCGGCAGAATCGTGTTTCGGATTTTGGAACGTTCTGGGACCAATCACTGCATGACGGTTTCGCAAAAATCGTCACGGATCCCGTCACGACAAGTCCGTTCGACCAATCCGCGGTCGCGCTATTTGACGCAGCTCCCGAGGTTATCGACTACACGCTGATCCTGCACAACACGATTGCGATTCCCGACTCGCGACACGCCCACAATCCATGGCTCCAGGAATTGCCTGATCCGGTGTCAAAGGTGACGTGGGACAACTACGCGAGCGTCGCTCCGGAAACCGCCAAAGAACTTTCGCTCCAGGATGGCGACGTGGTGCGCATCGAGGCTCACGATAGCGGTACCACGATCGAATTGCCGGCGTTCGTGCAACCTGGGCAACATCCGCGCGTCTTGTCTGTCGCGCTCGGCTACGGCAGTCCCGGTACCGAGCGATTTGCCAACATCGGTCCCGAGTGGCTGGAATCGAAATCGACGGTCGGCCGGAACGGCCTGGTGGGCACGAACGCGGCACCGCTGCTGGTGCTCGATGACGAAAGGCTACTGCATGTTCGCACGGGCGTGCGATTGACCAAGACAGCCGCCCATCATGCCTTGGCCACGACGCAGGAGCACGACTCGCTCGACGTCCCGCCGGAAGTCGCGCCGTTGGGTGGCGAGCGACGTCACGCGATCGAAGAGACGACGCTCGTGCAATTCGCCGCCAATCCCAAATCCGGGTCGCACGCGCATCCGCTCGGCGATGTGCAGCTTTGGGCGGAAGACCATCCCCAGGAAGGTCACGCCTGGGGGATGGCCATTGATTTAAACGCCTGCAGTGGTTGTTCGGCATGTCTGATCGCTTGCCAATCGGAAAACAACGTTCCGGTCGTCGGCCGCGACGAGGTTCGTCGACAGCGCGAAATGCACTGGATCCGTATCGATCGTTACTACTCGGGCGAAGGCGCGAACACGACCGTTTCGCACCAGCCGATGATGTGCCAACACTGTGACAACGCTCCCTGCGAAACCGTCTGTCCGGTGTTGGCAACCGTACATAGCGAAGAAGGGCTCAACCAACAGGTTTACAACCGCTGTGTGGGCACGCGGTACTGCGCCAACAACTGTCCCTACAAAGTGCGGCGTTTCAATTGGTTCGACTATCCGCACAACGACGTGTTCGAAAACTTGTCGCTGAATCCCGACGTGACGGTGCGAAGTCGCGGCGTGATGGAGAAATGTTCGATGTGCGTACAGCGGATCCAGGAGGCCAAGATCGAATCGCAATGTTCGGGCGAGCCGATCGTCGACGGCCAGATTCAACCGGCCTGTCAGCAGACGTGCCCCGCGAGCGCCATTGTCTTTGGCGATCTGAACGATCCGGATAGCAAGGTCAGCGCCGCAATGAATACTCCCCGCAGTTATCGAGTGCTTGAAGAGTTGAACGTGCGACCGTCGGTCGGCTATCTGCGGATCGTGCGAAATCGAGAAACAGACACCCATGCGGAGGATCATCATGACGGCTAACGCCGACACGTTGCGACCACCGCTGGTGACCGGGGATAAGTCCCTTGGCGACGTGACGCGCGACGTGTGTGCGCCGCTGGAGCGGCGACCCACGGGATCGTGGTGGGCGGCGCTGGCTGTCTCGTCGACGATGTTGTTGGTCGGATTCATCGCGGTCTGGTATCAAATCGCCACCGGCATCGGCACCTGGGGGCTCAACAAGACGGTCGGTTGGGCCTTCGACATTACCAACTTCGTGTTCTGGGTCGGCATCGGTCATGCCGGGACGTTGATCTCGGCGGTGCTGTTTCTCTTCCGCCAGCGCTGGCGCACGGCCGTCAATCGCTCGGCTGAGGCGATGACGTTGTTCGCCGTCACGTGCGCCGGAATCTTTCCGTTGATCCACATGGGTCGGCCCTGGCTCTTCTACTGGATGCTGCCCTACCCGAACACCCGCGGATCGCTGTGGGTCAACTTTAAGTCGCCGTTGATATGGGACTTCTTCGCCATCTCGACCTACTTCCTGGTCTCACTGGTGTTTTGGTATCTCGGGCTACTTCCCGATCTGGCGTCGATCCGCGATCGCAGCAAGGGACTTCGCCGTAAGATCTTTTCGCTGGTCTGCCTCGGTTGGAACGGTTCGGCACGAACCTGGCATCGCTACGAAACGGTCTACATGCTGCTCGCCGGGCTCGCCACTCCGCTGGTCTTTTCCGTACATACGATCGTGAGCATGGACTTCGCCACCAGCGTGATTCCCGGCTGGCACACGACGATCTTTCCACCGTACTTCGTGGCCGGCGCCATCTTCAGCGGACTGGCCATGGTACTCACGCTTATGATCATCGCCCGCAAGGTGATGAGCCTTGAGAATTATGTCACCGTCAACCACGTCGACAAGATGTGCAAACTGATGCTTTCGATGGGCTGCCTCGTTGGTCTCGCCTACGCTACCGAGTTCTTCATGGCCTTCTTCAGCGGCAACGTCTATGAGCAATTCGTGTTCAAGAACCGGGCCAAGGGCCCGTTCAGTTGGGCGTACTGGACAATGGTGACCTGCAACGTCGTCATTCCACAGGTGCTCTGGTTGAAGCGAGTGCGTACGAATCTCGCCTTCGTCTTTGTGATTGCGATCTTCGTCAATATCGGGATGTGGTTCGAGCGATTCGTGATCATCGTAACCAGCCTGCATCGCGACTTCCTGCCCTCGAGTTGGGCCGGTTACGCGCCGACGATCATCGAGATCCTCACGTTCTTGGGCACGTTTGGACTCTTTTTCACCTGTTTCTTGATCTTTTGCCGTTTTGTGCCGGTCATCGCCATTGCGGAAGTCAAAGGCGTGCTACCCGCGGAGAAACGAGAGCAAGACGACGTCGTCGAGCGTTCGCAGGAGGTGGCAGCATGAACGAGCGACAACTACTGGTCACCTTTGATCATGCCGATGATCTGCTCTCCGCGGTCGAGACGGCCCGCCGCGAGCGATGGTCGATCGTCGACGTGTTTACGCCCTATGCCGTACACGGTCTGGACCGCGCCATGGGTCTGCGCCCGTCGCGTTTGACCTGGGTCTGCTTTATCTGCGGCGCGATCGGCGGACTAGGCATGTTGTGGTTTCAACATTGGGTCGCTGCGATTGCCTGGCCGATCAACGTCGGTGGCAAGCCTTGGAATTCGCTGCCCGCCGATGTGCCGGTGGCGTTCGAGATGATGATCTTGCTGGCTGCCTTTGGCAGCGTGTTCGCGCTATTGGCCGTGAGTCGGCTCTATCCGGGAAAGAAAGCGGTGATGCCGTCCGGCGAGATTACGGACGATCGTTTCGTCATGGTGATTCGCCAGGACAACGCCGCCTTTGATGCGGACGCCGCGCGGGACTTGTTTGAGCAGGCGGGGGCGGTGGATGTTCGAGAACGTGTGACGGATGAGGAGTTGTAACGAGATGTTGCTCCGAGTGAATTACTTGCTTGCCGCGCTGCTCGTGGTGGTCGTCGCACTCAACATCGTGTTCGGACGCGACTTTTCGCAACCACATTACGAACTGTTCGCTGACATGAAACACTCGGTGGCATACGACGCGTTTTCCAAGAATTCGAATTTCGCCAGCGGCCAAACGATGCAGAGTCCCGTGCCAGGCACGATCGCCCGAGGCGAGATGCCATTGCACTATCAACCGACACCCGACGACGCGCGTCGCGCGGGCCAGGAACTAACGAACCCGATCGTGTCAGGCGCCAAGGGTGACCCGTTGGCCAAGTCGGAAGCGCGCGGGGCGCAGGTCTACGCACGATTCTGTGTCGCCTGCCACGGCGGGGGCGGTGCGGGCGACGGTCCGGTCGCGCTGCGTGGATTCCCGCCGCCACCGTCGTTGCTGACGGGCAAGTCGTTGCAGATGAAGGATGGACAGTTGTTTCACATTCTCACTTACGGACAGGGGAGCATGGCACCCATGGCCGCGCAGCTGCGACGGCCCGAGCGATGGGATGTGATCAACTACGTGCGCAGCATGCAGTCTACAGCGCCGCCTCGGGCAGGCGAGTCCAAGACGAGTGCGGACGCTCCGGCGAAGCCCGACGAAAGCACGAAGTCGGAAAGTGAATCATGAAACCGTCCAACACGCCATCGTCCGATCGGTTAACGACATTGTTGTACGTCACCGCGACGGTTGGTGCCGCGCTGTTGGCGGTGGGCGCCTTTGTCGCGCCCGATCGCATCTGGTCGAACCTGTTGGTCGCCTCCTACTACCTGGTCACTCTCTCCTTGGGTGCGCTGCTTTTTATCGCGCTAGCGTATGTATCCGGCGCCGGCTGGAGCGTGGCGTTTCGCCGCGTTCCGGAGGCAATGGCGTCGCTGTTGCCGGTCACCGGCCTGGCGGTGGTCGCGGTCGTTGCCGTGCGTCTGAAGGACTACGCGTGGCATCCCCGTGGCCCCCACAGCGGCGACAACTTCTGGTTCAAGGATTGGTGGCTGGAGCCGCGCTGGATTCTGACGCGCGCAATCGTCTGTGTGCTACTTTGGATCGTATTTGCGAAACTGATTGTCGGCATCTCGCGCTATGCCGGCCCGCATAGCGGAACGCGATCGCTCACGTCGAATGTGCGTCTCTCCGCGGTCTTTCTTGTTGTCGTTGGGCTGAGCTTTTCTTGTGTGAGCATCGACTGGTTGATGGCGTTGGAGCCGATGTGGTTTAGCACCATGTGGGCCGTCTATCAATTTTCCGGCATGGTGATGGCGACGCTCGCGGCAATCGTGGTGCTCTGCCTGATGTTGCGGCAACAGGGCGCCTTGAAGGGGATCTTCACGGACGACCATCTTCACGATCTGGGGAAGCTTCTACTCGGCTTCAGCTGCTTTTGGATGTACATCTGGTTCAGCCAATACATGCTGATTTGGTACTCCAATATTCCCGAAGAAACGTCGTGGTTCATAACCCGAACCCATGGACCCTGGCTGCCTGTCTTCGTGGCGAACATCATCGTCAATTGGGCCGTGCCGTTTCTCGTGCTGCTGCCTCGCCCCGCAAAGCGAAATCCCGGCGTGATGATGAAGGTGGCGGTGCTGATTCTCGTCGCCCGTTGGATCGATCTTTACCTGGTGGTATTCCCCAAGACGGTGGGCAGCACGCCAGTATTCGGCCTATGGGAAATCGCGGCGATAACATGTGGCATTGGGCTATTTGGGTTGCTGTTCTTCCGCCAGTTCGACTCGGCGTCAAGCGTTCCGTCGAGCGATCCTTACTTGAACGAGAGTCTTCATCACCATTGCTGAGCTGAGGCGTCATCGTTGATCTTGGGGCGACGTACCACCGAGTACGGAAGGCACGACATGATCTCGCAAACTGTTGAATATGCGCTGCGAGCTGCCGTAACCCTCGCCCAACATGACCCGAGCGCCTGCACGGCGCAAACCATTTCGGAGATCACGCAGGTTCCGCGGCCATACCTCTCGAAGCTGCTTCAGAATCTGACTCGTATGGGTTTGATACGCTCGAAGCGTGGGCCGACGGGCGGCTTCGTTTTGGTCACGCCCGCCGATCGCGTAGCGATCTGGAACGTTATCCAAGCCGTCGAGCCGATTCAGCGGATTCATGAATGTCCTTTGGGTGTCAAGGGACATAACACACTTTGTCCGTTACATCGGCGATTGGACGAGGCCGTCGAGATGGTCGAGCAGGCGTTTCAGGAAACGACTTTGGCCGACTTGCTGAACGAACCTGGGAGCGTGACTCCCCTGTGTGCACTGAATCCCATCGTGCAGATTACCACCGTCAAGCCGGCCAAGAAAAATGAAGAATAGCGAAATCGAAAACGGAGTTTGGCACACGAAGGCGCATCCAATGAAACCGACGGAAGTCTTCAAACGGAACACCGCCTGATCGAGCCGATGCTCGGCTGCCTCGAGGCGATTGCCGCCCGGGCAATGAATGACGGAACGCTCGACACCGCGTCGGCCGCCGGCGTACTAACGTTCTTTCGCGTGTTTGCCGACCGCTGTCATCATGGCCAGGAAGTGCGACTGTTGTTTCCGCAAATGGAGTCGCAAGGTTTCTTCCCGACCTCGGGACCGACCGGTGGGATGCGTCGGGAACATCAAGAGGGACGCCAACACGTGGTGACAATCGCTGAGGCAGCGGCTCTCGTAAGTGCCGGGGGCAAACCTGGTGAGGTATCCGCAGGTGTTTCTTGTCGATCAACGGCGCGGATCATTTGCATCGAGACAGGACAATCGCTCCCATGAAACGCATCCACATTGTAGGCAGCAAGAACAGCGGCAAGACAACGCTAATTGAAGACCTGACAAACCAGCTCACATCGCAAGGCTATCGGGTCGGCACGGTCAAGCACACACACCATCGCCACGAACTCGACACGCCGGGAAAGGATTCACATCGCCACCGGGAAGCGGGCGCCTCGGTCGTCGGCATTCTATCGCCCGGCATGACCGCCGTCTTTCGCCCGGCAGAACCCCAGGAAGACGTATCCGACCGCTACGATCTTTTCTCCTCCGCGTTTGCAGATTGCGACGTGATACTCGTCGAAGGGCACCTGCGCGCCGATGGTTTCAAGATTGAGGTTTGGCGGGCAGCCACGACGCCTCAGCCGCTGGCGGCCGACGACGAATCAATCTCGGCCGTCATCACGGACGACGCCACCGAAGTATCGATACCGATTCACAGACGATCAGACATCCTGTCGCTTGCGACGTGGGTGCTTTCGGTCGCCAAAGGTGTTCCGAGTCAGGACATGTAACCGAGAGTCGCGGCGATTGACCCCGTGTCGATGCACGTTTGAGAGCGTGGTCCTACTTGGACACCGGTTCGCACGGAAACCGGCAAAGAGGTTTTCTCGAGCGAGGAACCGCCAGCAACTCGTCGATCGTGGTGTCCGCGAAAGCCTTTTCGACCATCGCTGCCGCGTCATCCAGACGCCGATGTAGGGGACAGAGATTCTTGCCGTGCGCAGCGATCCTCAAGGGGCACTCGTGAATGCGCAATACCGGATCGACGGCATTCACGATTTCAAGAATCGTCAACTTCGAGGCTTCCTTGGCCAGTGTGAATCCCCCGTGCATCCCCCGCTGGGCGATGACTAGTTTGGCCCGACTCAGATTCTGCATCACCTTCGAAAGATATCCGGCGGGCACGTCGGTCGCCCCGGCAATCTGCACGGTCGTGCGAGGATCCCCCTCATTGTCGGCCAGGTAGACAATCGCCCGCAGTGCGTATTCCGCCGTCTGAGAAATCATGGTTTCTTCGCCCCTCGTAGAAAAACGGAAGTCGAGGTATATCAAGCTAGGCAGGCGCGTTGGGAAGTGTCAAGCGCCCGACGATACTCTCAATAGGAGGTTCCGATTAGTTTCATGCCATTTCGCTTCATACAAGCAGGCACCGGACGCGACCGAAAAATCGAGTGGTCGTCGGCGCCGCTCTTCGAACCTGGAATCGTCGTTTGCCGCAAAAACTAAGCATCAATCGATCGGTTCTCTGAACGGACGGTGGCTTGCAGGCCTCAGTCCCCTGTCCCGATGTCTTGGCTAAACGCTTCCTGGAATAGCCTGTTTTCTGCCTCTTCGTGAATAAGAAAGACGCGGGTGAATTCGCAAAATTGATCTGCCATTTCACACCGCCAGGCTTCAGAACCGTCGCCCTCCTGCGCAAATCGGCTCATCGCATCCAGTCGTTCTCGGAATCGATCATGTTCCACTCGGAGATTGTCGACGCGATCGGTTAGCCAAGGCGCCTTTTGCACGATTTCCGAAAAATGGCCATCCGACTCTTCGTGATCGAAATGAGCCAACATATGGCCACAAAGATCCTCGAGAAGATCCGCGACAAGCGAGTCTCTCGAGGGTCGCTCTGCCAACGCCGTGCCGATCTCTTGAACGACCTTACGGAGGAGTTGGTGTTCGTGTTGCATTCCCTGCGGGTCGTGATGTAGTTGGTTGCCGTGCATCTTTTCCTCCTTTAGTAGGTAGGTACGGACGCCCCATCGTTGACGTGGGCGCAATGCGAACTTCCAGCAGCCTCCGACCTGCTCCTCACCTGTGTCACAAAAAAGACGGTAATCGCTCGCTGCGAGATGTCAGAAAGTGGATATATGGACCTTGACATCCATAATAGTCACGCGGCCATGAATCTGTCAATCACAACAATAGCCGGCCTGCCTCACGCGTTTGCGAACGTCCGTCGCGAGGGGCGAAGCGCCTGCCGAGCCGCAAAATCCGTCGTGGCTCTCCGCTCGCGGCGAGGCTCGCCCTCCCTTTTGAAACAAAGCCTAGATCGTCGATCCCAAGTGCTGGCTCGCCACATTCGGGAAGCTCTTGGGAGACGACCTTTTACGCAGTTTTGGGCCGTTTCCGACGCCTCGACAACTCTGAGTCGGTCTCTCTTACTGCGTTCTCGCCTTTTCAAGCGTCGGCATTTCATGACCCCTTGTCACGTTGCATCGAGACGATGGGTTGGCCGCTGAGACCGCCCAACAGTTCGACAAGCCGGCGTTTGCGGTGGTGGCGTTGATAGAATTCCTCAAGGATTACTTCAAATTCGTGCGGTCGTTTTTGCGACTTCAGCACCTTGCGAGCCTTCTTCAGCAGCGAAACTGCCTGTGGATAGACCTTGGTGCTCGTTTCGGCTGCTAAACGGTCCGCTTCAGTGCAATACAGTTCGACGGCGCGGTCAGGGTAGGCCGACGACACGGCATCCGCGATTTCGACTTCAAAGCGAGACAGCCGAAAGCGGTCTTTCGATCGCGACGCCTGCATTTCGTCGTACCAACGCAGTGCTGACTCCAAGTCGCGATGCTTGATGGCCCAGCGGATAAGTACATCGAAATGGGGACTCGGCTTGCGAGACCGGGCGCGATCAACTCGGAGTCGATTGGAAGGTGCTTCCGGAGGTGGGGCAAAGGGCCATTCGGCAGACTGGTTTTTTTCGGATCGCCTTGTCTTCCTGGATCGTGATTTCGTCGCAGTTGGAGTGGGCGCGAATCGAGGCTTGACGCCGGTCTCCAGAAACTTCATCGCCACCTGCTCGACGGCGGATTCGCACTTCGCCTTTCGTGCAGCTTTCAACAGGTCCTGCAAAGAAGTTATGCTCGGGCAAGCGACAAACCGATCGGCGGCGATTGCTGCTGCCATCGAATGATCTTTGTTCCTTGACGCGATTTTCGCCAACGAATCCTGGAGTTGCTTGATCAATCCTGCGTAGGAAGGATCGGTATTGGACAATCCTTCAGCGGCCAGATCACGTGCTTCGTCATAGCGTTTCAGAGCCACCAAACGATCGACGGCGCGTTGGTAGCTTCCGGCGTTCGTCGCTTCGTCGATGCAAAACTCAGTTGCCGCCTCATCTTCCCCGGCCTCTTCCAGCGCATAGATGATCCAACTCGAAAGTCGCTTGCGGGCGTACGAACGGATGAAGTCGTCGCTAAAACGGTCTCGTTTGCCGGATGATTTCCTGGGAATTCGTCCTTTTAGGGTGTCGGCGACTTGCGTCCACGCCGCTCTCGGAAACCCCTGATCAAGCACGTCGCCAAAGCCGTCGCACAGGCCATAGTCGTCCTGCAATAACGCGTCGATCACAAAGAGGATTTTCTCCGAGTCAGACATCGAAGACGGCACGATGGCTTCAGCGACGATCGACAGGGTCCTCATGATCTCGCCAGCTGTTTCGCCTTCGTCGTGCGACTGTTCGACCTGACGGAGCCCACGTTTTATCAACTCGCGCCCAAGCTCGACGACAGCGTCGAAGTGTTCCGCATCAATCAACGCCTGAAGCCGCGATCTCAACCCAGAGTAGTCCGGCAGATTGCCGTGGCCTTCCCATGAGTTGAACCATGCCTCTTCCGCGGTGACCGACCGCAACTCCTTGCGAGCTTCACGAACGACGGCCGAATGGTCGCCCGTCTCCAGCATAATACGATCGATGAATGACGGCTTCACCTTGCGGTCGCTTCGACAGATTTGCATGACCATGTCAACCAGTTCGTCTTTGCTCTTTGCCGTCAGATGCTTGGCGATATCCGCATCGGTGATTGTGCGCTTCGACTTGGTCTGCTTTCTGGCCGTTGTCACTCGAGCAGTCCGTTCTCGCTTTGGTTCGGGTACCCGATCGAGAAAGTCATCATCGTCACCGTAGAAATCATCCCCAGCATCCTCGTCCCAGCCTTGTTCGATCCGTGTCAGACGCGCATCACCCAAGTCGGCCTCAGGAACCAATGTGCGGTTCTCGATGGAGTTGAGATACTCCAGGATGACGGCCACGGCATGTTTGCAACGATGACCAACGGGACACGAACATCTCGATTCCAGCCGCTTGCTCAGGTCGCGGCTGCTTCCCACCAGCGAAATGTGCGTTGCATACCGATGCGTGCCAGTGACATCAGCGATCAGCCCTCCGTCTGAAAGAGTCGCGAGATTCCGCACGGCCCCGTGCCGCTGATATGATCGGCCGCGATCAAGGCTTCGCGAGTCCGTCCATTCCGAAAGGTCATCCCACGTCAGCTTGTCCCACGGAAAGTCTTTTGACGCTGGCTTCCGTTTTACCTTCTTCTTTCCCACCATCGACCTCCTTGCTGATTCATTGGGGCTCGCGGGGTTCAGTCCCAAAACTCTCGGTCACGCTGGGCAAGTACTCGAAGGATCGCATCGAGAACGTTGTCGAGCCGCTTGCCGACGTCTTCTACCAGGAACCGCAAAACGAAATAGCTGTGTTCCTGAAGCCGAGCATCCTTGCGGCGGTCGCGGCGATAGGCGTCGGCATTTGCGAGGTGCTGACCGCCGTCGAGTTCAATGACCAGGCGGGTTCTCGAGTCGAGCAGGTCAACTTCCATGTTGCCCCATCCATCAAACGGAATGGGCAACGCCACGTTCAAATCGAATCGGCCGGCCGTTTCCGGAAGTGACTGCAGTCGGCGATACAGGAATGCCTCGGTTGCACTTCGTGCACGTGCAACTCCCTTGGCGCTGGAGTCGAACTCGCGAGCGACGTGCGCGAACAACCTGGCCAGCGGGGCGTCCACTCCGTCTCGGACGAGCCGCCGAACGGTCGCCGCGTAGTCGTTCTTCCATCGAGGATCGACCGGCAGCGGCACTTCTGCCGGCCAGTCCGGAACCGCACTCCCCGGCAACGAAACGGTGTAGCCGACTGCCTCGTAGCCCTGGCATCGCCGATCGAACATGCGAGAGAGCATCGGCACATTCAGGTCCGCGTAATCGTAGACGCGGACTTCCGTCTTGCCCTCGTGCAGGCGGTGCAGGCGTCCGACGTACTGGGCGATCGTGCCATGCCATGAAACGGGCAGCGTCAACAGCAGCGTATCGAGCCGCGGGTCATCGAAGCCCTCACCGATATATCGTCCTGTCGCCAGCAGCACGCGCTGCTGATCCGGTCCGATTTTCGCAAGGCGATCCGCGATGGCCCTCGACTGCTTGATGCCGGTACCGCCCTGCAAGACCACGACCTGTTCAACCTCGGGCTCCAAACTCGCCGCGAGCGACTCCAGGTGCTCTCGGCGTTCGGTCAGCACGAGTGGCGATCGACCTTCGCGGACGGTCCGAAGAACATCTTCGCGAATCATTTCGTTGCGGTCCCGGTCGGCGATCAGCTCGCGATAGAGATCCTGAAACTGGATTCTCTGATCGGAATCGGCTTCCAACACCGGACGAAATCCTGTGGGCCGCACGATCACGGAATGTTGAAACGGCCGGGCGCTTGCCTCGGCCTTGGCATCAACACGATGGCGCACTGGCCCACACTGCATAAAGATGATCGGGTGATGCCCGTCTTTGCGAGCCACCGTCGCGGATAGTCCCAAGACAAATCGGGCCTTTGTCCGTCGCGCGACCAGTTCAAAACTGCGTGCCGACAGGTGATGGCATTCGTCGACGATCACATGACCATAGTCGGCGACACAGTCCTTCACGACGCCCTTTCGCACGAGGCTCTGAATGGTGGCAACATCGATTCGTCCCGTGGGCCGCTTGCGTCCGCCACCAATGCGGCCGATGTCTTTCTTGGGAATTCCGAGGAACTCCGACAGCCGTTCTACCCATTGATCGAGCAACTGCCGTCGATGCACCAGGACCAGTGTATTGACGCGTCGTTGAGCGATCATCCAGGCGGCAACCACCGTCTTGCCGAACGCCGTTGTTGCCGACAGGACCCCGGTGTCGTGTTCGAGCAGTTTTCGAACAGCCGTCTTCTGTTCCGGTCTCAGTTCTCCCTGGAACGACAGGTCGACCGGTTCACCGCAGACGCGTTCGTCGTGAGTGCTGACTTCGATCTTCAGGTCGTCCAGCAAAGTCCGCACATCCTCGTAACAGCCGCGTGGCAGTGCAAGATGCCGAGGGTGGTCCTCAGCGCATCCGATGATGCGCGGCTTACCCCAGGTAGGTAGACGCATCGACTGGGCTTTGTAGAACTCTGGATTCTGAAATGCAGCCAGTCGTATCAGGCAGTTGCGCAGCTCCGGAGGCACACCTTCCTTGGAGATGTAGATCTGGTCACTCAACGTCAGGTCCAGTCGAGACGGCAACTCACCGGTGATGTGCAGATTCGTTCGACGTCGTGACGGCGACAATGTCCAGGGCTCTGCGTCATCGTCACTGCTGGCCATCCATACTCCGATAATGCGTCCAGCCCGACCGGCGTGACGCACTATTTCGTCGACGGCCGCAGGTGCCATGCGGTGAATGGAAGCGAGGAATGTCCATTGATCGTCATACGGGTTTAGCTCCTGATCAATGAACACGCTGTTGCCCACCGCGCGCGGCCGCTTTTGCAACGGCAATGCGATCAGATTGCCGAAACCGCCCTGTGGCAACGTGTCCTGATTCGGGAAGAATCGGTCGTACGAATCGAGTCCGATGTCCGGCCGCCGGTCCATCGTCTCCGTCAGCAAATGCGAACCGAGTCGTCGGGCAATAGTAGCTGGTATGGCGGTCTCGAAGAAGATCCAGATATGGCCGCCGTTTCCAGATCGTGACCGTTCAAGCACGGCCGGAACGTTCATGTGCCGACTGGTCTCCAGCACAGCTACCGCGTCATCCCGCCAGTTGGATTTGTCCAGATCAATCGCCAGGAAGTAGCAGGTCTCATCCAGCAGCATCGGGTACACGCCGGCTACGAAGTCGCCGCCGCGTTCGTCTGTGCCTGCGAGATGTCGGCGGATCACATCATCCGTCACGGGCAGGAACTGTCGATGCTGACAGGCTGCGCATTTCACGCGTGGCTTTTCGCAAACACCAGTCACCCACTCGTTCGCGCAGACCGGAGAGTAGCCCGACTTTCCGGACGAACGACTCTCGAAGCGGCGCGGATATACATCCTCCCGCCCTCGGAAGAGCGAGCGAAAGAGTGCAATCTTCTGTTCAGGCGGCGAACCGTGATGGACGGCCCTTGTGTCGGATGTCATTGTCCCTTCAGCATGCAAATGAAATCCGCAGGTAGCGTCCCACCGGACGAATGGCAACGGCGGAAACGGAGGACTCCGGTGGCAATCCGTTCGAGCAAGATTAGACTCCGGTCATTTCATCCTCTACAGTAACGGAGTAACCAATTAAACGCGGCTAGCGATCCGAAAGGCAAGCGGGCTAAACACGCACGAGGCCGAGGATGGTAAAAAAGAGTGAGCCGAAAGCAGTTTACCCACGTTTGCAATCGTTCTCGATCGCCTATCGATGACAAGCAAGCTAGAAGCCAACGCAGAACCTCTGGATTCGTGGAGTTGAACTTCGCATATCAAGCCGAGAAACATGGCCGCCGCGTCTTCTGCGAGACGTCCCCGGAGTTGGCGCTGCTTCTCGCTCATCGATTCCTCATTCTCGGGTTATACTAACGCACGAGAAGGAAAACTCCAGTTCCGTCTGAGGCAGGACACGGGGCCGCGATGCACGTGACCGAGACGCGCGCAACGGCGACGGACTTACTTGTCCCGGATGCACAAACGGGCTTGTCCCGGATGCAGAATCGGACTTGCCCCGGGCCCCGTAACGGAGTCGGCAGCATCACAAACTTCACCAGGCAACGGGTAGCTTCATGAGCGACGATATCGGCGGAATCGATTCCCACGCAGGCGAGCGACCCCTCTCAGGCAAGGCGACCGCCAGTCTGATATTTGGGCTGACCTCCGTCTTTCTGTGTCTCAATCTGTTCACGGGGGTGCCTGCGATTATTCTGGGGATCCTTGCGCAAGGCGACATTAGCAAGTTTGGTTATCGTGGGGCGAAAGCGGCCACGTGGGGAACGATCTTGGGGATCGTCGGCATCGTGATGATTCCGGTTCTGGGAATCCTCGCTGCCATGACGTTGCCCGCGGTTGCCAAGGTGCGGGCCGAGGCTCGGAGCACGATATCGTTGGCCAACATGCGTGATGTGACCATGGCATTCACGATGTACGAGGGCCAGTACGGGCACTTTCCGCCGGCCGCCGGTGGCCCAGCGCCGAATCAAGTTAGTTGGCGGCTGGAGCTGGCACCCTATCTCGAGATGGCCGCGGTACGTGAGGCGTATCGACGCAATCAGCCTTGGGACAGCGATACGAATCAAGAATTCGTGGCGATGATTCCTGCGTCGCTGCAGAGTCCCATGAACCCGGAGGCGGCGTCGGGCATGACGAACTACCTCGTCCCGGTTGGTGAGGAAACGGCCTTTCCCCCGGAGGGCCAGTTCACTTCAAGTGCGAAGTTCAGGGATGGAGTTGCTAACACGATATTGCTCTTGGAGGCCGATAACGAATTGGCGGTCCCCTGGACCGAACCCCGCGATCTCGACTACGACGCGCAGAATCCCCTGAACGGATTGGGCCGCCTCTATCCCGGCCACTTCCATGCGGCCTTTGCCGACGGTCGCGTCGAACGGATGGACGATGACGTCGACGCCGTGCAATTTCGCGCCATGATCACGCCGCACGGAGGCGAAGTGGTGCCAGGCGACTAGACAGACTGCCGACGGCGCCCCCGCCAGAAACACGAACGAGCCACTGGTGTGAAGCGACGACGAAGCCACGTGCCAGCGGGTGGCGCGCTCGACGAGCGGCCTGACGAACCGTCGGCTGCGCCATGTATTCGCAATTGATCGTTGCTCTGTCGCTCGCCCCGATCAGTGGCGCGGCGGCCCTGTCGCACGAGCTGCTCTGGACGCGACCCCTCGTCGACTTGCTGGGCGGCACCGGCGAAGCGAGGGCCCGGGTGCTGGGCTGTTCCTTCTTGGGCCTGGGGCTGGGCGGCCTGGTGGCGTGTTGCTCGAACAACTGGGCGTGTTTGGCGGCATGACCGCGGCGACTGCCCGTGCTGCTCGAAAGTACGCCGCGGTGAACGTCGGCTTCCCTTCCTTGGGCCTCGGCGCGGTGGCGGCGTGATGCCTGAACAAGGACGCCAATGCGGACCGAACTCGGGCGGCGGGCGAGCCCGAGTACAGGAATCCGTAGTTCCGTGCGTCACTCGTCGGGCCATGTATAATGGCCTCCCCCGCCCCCGGATGCGCGTTCTCTGTTCCAAACGACACAAGCCAAACGGCTTTTCCTGCAAGACAACCTCACGCGGATGATCTCATGACACACGACAGCAAGTCCGACGCTCGACCCATCTCTCGTCGCGGGGCCCTGCTCGGCCTGGCCGCCGGATTGGCGGCACCGATGTTCGTACCGCGGAGCGTCCTGGGCGGAGACGGCCACGTCGGCGCCAACGATCGCATTCGCGTCGGCGTGATCGGCGTCGGCTTTCGCGCGACCCTGCTGATGGATCAGCTGCCCGAGGCGGGCCAGCTGGTCGCGCTTTCCGATTGCGATCTGTCGCGGGCGGCCGCCTATCGCGAGAAGAAGCAGGCCTCGTGGCCGATCTATCAGGACTATCGCGACTTGCTCGATCGCCAGGACATCGATGCGGTGATCGTGGCCACGCAGGCCTTTCAACGGGTGTTGCCGTGTCTTCATGCCTGTCAGGCGGGCAAGGACATCTACGCCGAGAAGCCCCTTTCGCTCGACATCCACGAAGGCCGTGTGCTGGTTCGCGCGGTTCGCAAGTACGAACGCGTCTTTCAGGTCGGCACGCAGCAGCGGTCGATGGAGATGAACCGCGTGGCGTGCGAATTCATCCGCAACGGCGGCCTTGGCGAAATCCGCGAGGTGCGGTGCGTGAACTACCCCGGTCCGGCGGCCCTGCCTCGCGAAGGCTATTCTCACTTCGGCGTGCAACCGGCGCCCGACGGATTGAACTGGGACGTGTGGCTCAACCAGGCGGCCTGGCGACCCTATCACGAAAAGTGGCGCGGCTCGTGGCAAGACACGATGGGCGGCCAGATGACGAACTGGGGAGCCCATGGCGTCGACCAGATGCAATGGGCCCTGGGCATGGACGACACGGGACCGGTCGAGATGTGGCCGCTGGAAGAGAAGTCGTATCAGAATGGCATGTTCAACGGCCAGGTGGCGATGCGCTATGCCAACGGCATCGAACTGAAGTTCATGCAGCCCGACACGGGACCGTGGGGCGGCGGAATCATCATCGGCGAGAAGGGCAAGATCGAGATCAACCGCAACAAGTTCGGCTCGAACCCGGCGGAGATCGCCACCGAGCTGCGCAAACAGATCGACGTGACCGAAGAGGAGCGGAAGTGGAGCGACAAGCTGGCGCTGTGGCAGGCCCGCTGGCACCTGCAGAACTGGCTCGATTGCATTCGCAGCCGGGCGACTCCCAATTCGGACATCGAGGCGGCCCATCGTTCGGTGAGCGTCTGCCACCTGGCCAACATCACGCGATTCCTCAACCGTCGCCTGCGTTGGAATCCCGAGCAGGAGAAGTTCGAGGACGATCAAGAGGCAAACGCCTGGGTCGCCCGTCCGCGTCGCGAGCGTTATGCGCTGCCCGAGCGCGTATAGCTTTGGCGGTGACTTGAAGTCAATCTTATCTGTGCGTGTCACTTCTGCGGCGAAAGGGAAACGTGGTGAACGGTTCTGATAAGTGGTCTCGGTGGTCCGTCCTGATTCTGTTCGCCGTTTGCCTGTTCGCGGTCGATGCGCAGGGGGATCCCGCGGAAGAACAGCGGGCGCAGCACGGCCTGAAGTGGAAACGCACGCCGAAGCTCGTCTCGCGCTGGGTCGAAGAGATGTCGCTGGCGACGCCTTTTCCCGAGTACCCACGGCCGCAACTGGTTCGCGACGAGTGGCTCAACCTGAACGGCCCGTGGGACTTTTTGGGCGAAGGCCCGCAGCCGCCGGAACTGCCCAGCAAATTCACGGAGCAGGCGTTGGTGCCCTCGGCCACCCAGGCGGTGACCAGCTGCCTGGCGAAGGAATGGACGCGGGGCTGGTATCGCAAGAAGATTGAAATTCCCGCCGCCTGGCAAGACAAGAAAGTGCTGCTCCACTTCGAGGCAGTCGGCGGCGCCGCCACGGTCGTCTTCAACGGCCGCGAGCTGGGCAAGAACACCGGCACCTTCAAGCGGTTCTCGTTCGAGCTGCCCGAGATCACGGCGGGCAAGCCGCACGAGATCGTCGTCCACTTCGACGACACCGATCCGCGGATTCCTCGCGGCAAGCCGGAGCATGTCTCCGGCCTCTGGCAAACAGTTTGGCTGGAGCCGGTGCCGGCCGACCACATCCGTTCGTTCCAGCAGACGCCCGACATCGACGCCGAAACCCTCTCGCTCGACGTTGAACTGGGCGATGCGACGGGTTCACTAAACCTGGTTGCGATTGCCCGTGCCGACGGTCGCACGATGGCCGAGGCCAGCGGACCGGCGGGCGAGACGCTGGTCCTCAAGCTTGACGAGCCGCGACTGTGGAGTCCCGAAGATCCGTTTCTTTACGACTTGGTGCTCGAGTTGCGTCGCGGCGAGGCGACCATCGATCGCGTGGAGAGCTACTTCGGCATGCGGAAGATCTCCACAGGCGAGGTCGACGGGGTGCCGCGGATCTTGCTGAACAACGAGGTCTACTACCAGGCCGGTCTGTTGGACCAGGGCACCTGGCCCGACAGCTACTACACGCCACCCTCGGACAAATGCCTGAAGTGGGAAATCGAAACGGCCAAGGATCTCGGCTTCAATGTGCTGCGGAAGCACGTGAAGATCGAAGCGAGTCGCTGGTACTACTGGTGCGACAAGCTCGGCATGTTGGTCTGGCAGGACCTGCCCAGCCAGATGTATTTCAACGGCCGGGATTTCGAGTCGGACGAAGACAAGCAGTTTGCTCGCGACGATCTCGACGCGATGATCGAGCAGTATTACAACCACCCCTCGATCGTCAGCTGGGTGATCTTCAACGAGACGTGGGGACAGTTCGACCCGCGCGAGATGACGATTCGCGCGAAGCGCCTGGATACCTCTCGACTGATCAATGCGACGAGTCACGTCTGGCCGAACGAGCACGGGCGGCGCCGCTACACGGCCGACTACTACGACGAGCACTGCTACGAGCGGCATCTCCACTTCTACGACTACAACGTGCATCTACCGGCCGTGTTTGGCGAGTTCGGCGGCATCGCCTACAAGGTGGAGGGGAACACCGAAGAGCACGAGAACTATCGCGGCTATGGGCCGCACGCCAAATCGGCGCAGGACTTGCTGGACCAGTACAAGAAGCTGGTCGTCCAGGCGGCCCGACTTCGCGACAGCCAACACGTCTGTGCGATCATCTACACCGAGCTGACCGACTTCTATCACGAAATCAACGGCTTCATCACCTTCGATCGGGAAGTCGTGAAGGTCGACGCGGACGAGCTGAGGAAGATCAACATGCTGTTCCGCGACCCGTCGCAGCGGTGATGGAGGGCGATGAACTACCCGGTTGCCACCTACGTTGCCGCGGCAGTGGTCGGCCTGTCGCTCGACGAGCTCCGCGGTTGTGGGATATGATAGGAGGGCGAGCGAGAGGTTCCTTCATTTCCGCGGAACTGCGTTGCCATGACGTCCGAGATTCAGAACATTCTGCAGGCCTTCGATTCGATGGCCGACGACGACAAGCGTCTGTTGGCGGCCGAGATCCTTCGTCGTAGCGCGACGTTCGATCCGTTGCCGATCGACGACGATCAGCTCGTCGAGGCCGCGGACGAGCTGTTCCAGCAGTTGGATCGGGACGAGGCGGCCGATGCCTGACGCGGCTCGTGGCGAGGTCTGGCTCGTTGACTTGGGAATGGCCGCCAAAGTTCGCCCGTGTCTCGTGGTGAGCGTCCCCTTCGCCGACGAGGATCGGGCCTTAGTCACGCTGCTGCCCCCCACGACGGCAACTCGCGGCTCGCGCTTCGAAGTTGCCGTGCCGACGCGGTTTCTGCGTAGCGGAGCCTTTGACGCACAAAACGTCGTCACGATTCCCGCTGGCAAACTCATCCGTCGACTTGGAAGACTCGAGGATAAGGGCTTCGAGACGGTCGAAGGCAAACTGCGCGAGTGGCTCGGCATGGCGTGATCTTCTGGAGGCACGGGAATATCAACAAACGCGACGCGGACGAGCTGAGGAAGATCAACATGCTGTTCCGCGACCCGTCGCAGCGGTGATGGAGGGCGATGAACTACCCGGTTGCCACCTACGTTGCCGCGGCAGTGGTCGGCCTGTCGCTCGGCCTGTTCGGCGCCGGCGGCAGCATTCTCACGCTGCCGGTGCTGGTCTACTTTGCCGGGGTCTCGCCTGTCTTGGGCACGGCCTATTCGCTGTTTGTCGTGGGGCTCACGGCGCTGTTGGCGGCGGCGAACTATCTCCGCCTCGGGCTGGTCGATCGCGGAGCCCTGCTCGCCTTTGGTGTTCCTTCGCTGGTGGCCGTATTTCTCGCGCGGCTCTATCTGTTGCCGTCGATTCCCGATCCGGTAGTGCGCTGGGGCGAGTGGTTCGTCGGCAAGGACGAGCTTGTGATGGTGGCCTTTGCCGTGATGATGGTGGTCGCCGGCGTGTCGATGATTCGCGCGCGGAGGGACGATGTGCGGCCTGGAGAAGCGACGCAGCCTCGGCGAAGTTTTCTACTGGCCGCCGTCGAGGGCGTGCTCGTGGGCCTCGTCACGGGCCTGGTGGGGGCGGGCGGCGGGTTTGTCATCGTGCCGGTCTTGGCCATTCGCTGGGGACTGCCGATTCGCCTGGCGATTGGCACCTCGCTGGCGATTATCGCCGCCAAGTCGCTGATCGGTTTCTTGGGCGACGTGCAACTTGCCCGGCAAATCGAATGGTCCTTTCTCATTCGCTTCACGGCGGTGGTATGCCTGGGTATGCTGGTTGGTGTGGCGGTGAATCGCCGCGTGACGATCGCCACGCTGCGGGGCGGCTTCGGTTGGTTCGTGCTGCTGGCCGCCGCGGTAATCGTGGCCATCGAGTTGTGCACGTGAGCGGAGGTCGCACGGGGCTCGTTCGGCTTTTTGATGCAACGGGATTCCTGCGGACCTGGCTTGCTCGCGAAACGTCTCGCTTGCTCGCGAAACGTCACAGAAAAGTGCCAAAGAAGAGTGCTGAAGAAGATGTCGTACGAACCATTGCCTGAGATCTATCTCGACGCCAACGCCACCACGAAGTGTCTGCCGCAGGCCGCCGCCGCCGCCCAACAGGCGATGGAACATCTGTTCGGCAACCCGAGCAGCTCGCACATCACGGGCATTCGAGCCCGGCAGATTCTGGAGTCGGGTCGGCAACTGGCCCGTGCGGTGCTGGGGGCCGACTCGGGTCGCATTATCTTCACCAGCGGGGCCACCGAGGCGATTCAGATGGGGGTCCTCTCGGCCCTTTGTCACGTGCGTCAACAGCGGCGCGTGGGCGACGACGCAGCCCGCGACCGCTTGTTGCTGTACGGAGCGACTGAGCACAAGGCAGTGCCCCAGGCGCTCGAGCATTGGAACGAACTACTTGGATTGGGCGATCAGGTGATGGCCATTCCGGTCGACGACCGCGGGCGGCTCGACCTCGAATTCCTGCGAGCCCATGCCGCCGAGGCCGACATGGTTTGCACGATGGCGGTCAACAACGAGACGGGCGTAATCCACGATCTAGCGCGCGTCGAAGAGGTGCTTCGCGCGGCCAACCCCGACGTGCCGTGGATGGTCGATTCGGTGCAGGCGGTCGGCAAGCTCGCGTTGAACCTGAGCCAAACGACGATCGACTATGCCCCGGCCAGCGGACACAAGGTCTATGCCCCCAAGGGCATCGGCTTGCTCTACGTTCGCGAGGGCGCACCGATCACGCCGCTGATTGCCGGCGGCGGCCAGGAAGAGGGCGCCCGTTCCGGCACGGAGAACTTGCCGGGGGTGGCGGCTTTCGCGGCCGTGCTCGAACGACTCGTGGACGAGCAAGACGACATCTTCGCCCCGCGCGCTCGACTCATCGAGTATCGCGACCGCCTGCGGGCCAGTCTTTCGACGGCGTTTCCCACGATCGTGTTCAACACGCCGTTCGAAGATGCCGTGCCGACGACGATCAACTTCTCGGTGCAGGGCTTTACGAGCAAGGAGATTCTCGACCTGTTCGACGCCGCCGGCATTCGCGTCAGTTCCGGGTCGGCGTGCGGGTCGGCCCTGCGCGGCTCCTACGTGCTCGACGCGATGGGCATGCCGAAGTGGCGCAGCGAAGGGGCGATTCGCGTCTCGTTCGGCAGAATGACCAGCGAAGACGAAGTGGCCAGCGCGTGTCGGCGGATCGAAGAGGCGGGTCAGGCACTGCGCGAGTCGTGTTTGATCGTGCCGGAGACGGGGCCCTCGGCCGCCGGTCCGGAGCGCGACGGACTCGTACAGCTCAAGCGCGGCTCGATGTGCTCGTGGATCTACGTCGATGCCGCTGCGCGGAATTGTATTGTCGTCGATCCCTTCGAAGAGCTGGAAGATCGCATCGTCAGCCTGGTGCGGTGTCAGAATCTGCGGGTGCTGGCCATCTTGGACACGCATCATCACGTCGATCACGATTCGTGCCGCTTGCGTTTGCTCGAGCGGCTCGCTGAGCAGCTGGCTCCCCAGGCGCTGGCGGCCGATTCGCTGGGCTGGCCCACGGTGGCGGAGGGGCCGCTAACTTTGGCCGACGGGACGCCCGCGATGTACTTTCCTTTGTCCGACCGGGAGATTCTCGTGCGCACCGAGCTCGGCGGTCATACGGTCGACAGCCAGGCCTACCTGGTGGCGCCCCTGCCGGTCGGCGATCGCATCGAGTGCGAAGAAGTCCGCTTCGCCTTTACTGGCGACACGCTGCAGATCGGCGGCATCGGTCGTTCCGACTTTCCTTCCAGCTCCGTCGAGGCACTCTACGACTCGCTGCGTCGTCTGCCTCGGATCGTGGGCCAGCACTCGGTGCTCTGCCCCACGCACGATTACTGCAACGGATTCGTCACGACCTTTGGCAGCGAGCTGGCGAACAACTCGCTGCTGGCGGCGGTGCTCGACGCGGTTGCCCCGATTTCGCGGGAGGCCTTTGTGGAAGAAAAGGTACGGGTCGACGAACAGATCGACGACGACGCGAACTGCGAGCTGATTTGCGGGCTGATTCAACCCCGCGGCAAGTCTTCGTCTTCGGTCGACGTGCGTCCGGAAGAACTGCGCGACTTCTTCTTCCAGCATCGCGAGTCGCGGATTATCGACGTTCGCGAGCCGCACGAATTTCAGTTTGCCCAGGATTGGGAAGGGCTCGGTCTGGCCGAACCGCCGACCAACGTGCCGCTCACGCAATTCGGCAACTTCCTGCAGTCGCTGCTCGCCGGGCGCGAAACTTCTCGCGACAGCGACCGGGACATCGTGTTTGTCTGCCGCAGCGGCAACCGCAGCGGTCAGGCGGCCGAGGTCCTACGACGCTTCGGCTTCGACAACGCCTGGCACATCGCCGGCGGACTGGCCTTGGGCGGCGGACGCCACAACGACGTCTCGCTCGACTGTGCCGACGCACTGCCCTTCGCCGAGATGGAGTACGTCATCTAGTTCGCTACTCACCTGGCGACGCGTGCGCCGCACTCGGCGAACCGGTCTAGCTGGCGATCCGTGCGCGGCGCCTAGCGACGATCGGAGGCGGTTTCAATCTCACCCCCGTCGGCCGCGGCGTCGGCCACCTTGATTACGTCGCGGACGTACTCGTGGCAGCTGATGCAGGTGGTCGTGGCGTGCATGTAGGTGAACGAGGCCCCCTCCAGGTTGCGATCGACCGCCAGGCGGTTGAGCTTGCCGGCCAGCCGACGGAACTCGCGGCTATAGTGGCGATAGACCGGGTCGGGGAAGCGCTGAAACGCGGCGGCGTCGCTCATCTGCTCCAACTCCTTCGAGCCGGACGCGATCAGGTCGAAGTCCTTCGACACCAGACCCTCGAGCACCTTCTGGCTGCTGGCCAACTTGGCTCGCATGAAGGCAGCGGTCTTCTTGGGGTCGGCGTTTGGGGTGTCGTCGGCCTCGCCACCCCGAGTGGCGACCAGCACGGTGACGACGGCGACGAGCGCGGCGAGGAGGAGGGACGTGCCCAGGCGGCGGTTTCTCATTTCAGAACTCCTTTGCTGATGACGAACTTCAGGTTCTCGTTGCGGCGTCTCGATTACGCCAACGGCACGCGTTCCGACTCCGCCAGCCGGCCCACCCACACCGAGACGTTACGAATTTCCGTTGTGCCGGGCAAGCTCAGCCAGGCGATGGTCCGATTGCTGTAGTTTCTTGCCCAGATCGCGGGCCAAATTTCGATAAATGACCACGCCGATGTCGGGACGCTTGCGGACCAGGGCATGTAGTCCCTCGTGGCTCAGCGAGGCGGTTTCCACTTCGTTCTTGGCGATGGCCGTGGCCGAGTGGGGCAGGGCCGAAATCAGCGAAATCTCGCCCAGGCACTGGCGTGAGCCGACGGTGCCCACCGGCGAAGGCGGATCGCCCACCGCCACGACGACGTCGCCACGCAAGACCACGTGTGCGTGCGCCTCGCGGCTGCCTTCGGCGAACACGGTCTGGCCCGGCGCGAACCGGCAAACCGTGCATTCGGTGGCCAGGCGGGTGCGTTGCTCGTCGGTCAGGTCGGCGAAGATCGTGGCCTCTTCGAGCGAGGCGGCAATCCGCGGCGCCAGGTTGCGACTGTTGAATTCGGCGATGACCGGCTCGACGATCGGCAGCGCTTCGTCGACGAAGTGGAGGTCGCCTGGATCGAACGGCACGAGCAGCTTCGCCATCTTGATCACGTCGAGTCGCTCGACGTCGTGGAACACGAGAGCCGGAATGTAAGCAGACGGAATGAAGCCGTGCTCGACCAGGGTCCGCTGCATCCGCGGCGCGTGACCGCTGACGCCGATCTCCAAGTAGGCGATGTCCCACTCCTCGCGACAGCGACGTTCGAGCTCGTGGATCAGGAAGCGAATCGGCGGCTCGCCGACCGAAATCAATTCGAAGATCTGCACCGCCTTCTCGTTGTTGTCGATGGTAAAGCCGATGGCGCCGACAAGACGCCCCGCGTCGCGAGCGAGCAGGTAGTTGGAGTGCTTGGCCCGCATCTTGAACAGGCCGTAGTGCAGTCGCAGCGAGCCGAACACTTCGCGATGACGGACGCGACCGCGCTCGAAGCGAAGCAAGGCGGAGTAGCCGTCGGTGGTCAGCTCGTCGATTGCGAACTCGGAGATGGGCGGATACGGGGCCGAATCCTCATCGACGATGACGTCCGATGCCAGGCAGATGTTCTCCAGCACCGAAGCCGCCAGCGGATAGGCTTCCGACACGACCCGCGGGTGGTTCTTGCGCAGGGAGAGCCCCTCGCCAAAATACTGCGCCCACAGGCCGACGCTCTCGCGCCCGGTGAGCAGAAGCTTCTGCGGGAAGAAACCGACCGGCAGGAAACCGTGCGCCGAGGCGATCCGCTGCGAGTAGGGATGCGAGACGCGGGCTTCGACCAGGCCGACGTGCAGTCGATCCTGCACCCGGCTGAGGCGGGCCTCCATGAGCAGCGCCCCGATGCCTTGACGCCGGGCATCGGGATGGACGACCAGGCGACCAAACTCACCCACCAGGTCGCCATAGGCCCCGATGTCGAGAATTACGGAGGCGGCCCCCACGATCTGGCCGGAGGTGGAGTCTTCAGCCACCAGCACGATCGTGTCGTCGGAGTACACCAACCGTTTCAACAGGTCGGGGTCGTAGTATTGCGGATAGGCGTAATCCGCACCGTACGTCGCGATGTAGACGTCGCGAATTTGGTCGACGTCGGCCTCGACCGCCTCTCGTGTTTGGAACCTCGCTTCGGCCATCGTTTCGCTGCTCGTGTTCGGGGCTCGAACCTCAAGTTGCTAAGCGTCGTCGGGGGCCCAGTGTGTGTCTCTACTTGGCGTTCGCCTCTTCGCCTGCCGCTTTGGCAATGTGGTAGTAGTAAGCGGCCCCGGCCCGCAGGGCCGCTTCGTCGAAATCGAACTTGCTCGAATGGGCCGGGAAGTTCTCCTTCCCGGGAATCTGTCCGCCGAAGCGGACGTAGCAGCCCGGCACCTCTTCCAGGTAGTAGCTAAAGTCCTCGCCACCCATGTTCGCCGTCGTCATCGCGCAGACGTGTTCGTCGCCTACGGCCTGCCGCGCGGCGCGGCGTGCCAACTCCGTGACTTCCGGATGGTTCGTTAAGACCGGGGTGCCAAAGTCGATGTCGACGTGGACGGCGGCCCCGTGCAGCTTGGCGACCGACTCGGCCACACGTCGGACCGCGGTATGCAGATGCTCGCGGACGCGCGCGTCTTGGGCCCGAATTGAGCCTTCCAGGCGGGCGCCGCCGGCGATGACGTTGCTGGCCGTGCCGGCATCGAAGCGTCCCACCGAAATCACCGAAGGATGCGACGGATTCACCTCGCGGGACACGATCGTCTGAATCGCCATGACCATCAGCGAGCCGACCACCACCGCATCGACCGACTCGTGCGGCCGCGCGGCGTGGCCGCCTTGTCCGGTGATCTCGATTGAGAACTTGTCGGACGAGGCGTTCACGACCCCGTCGGTCACCGCGATCATGCCGGGGGCATAGTGGCGGTCAAGATGCCCGCCGAAGATCATGGCCACGTCGTCCAGAGCGTGAGCCTCGATCATCGCCCTGGCTCCGCGACCCGTCTCCTCGGCGGGCTGGAAAATCAAGCGTACGGTCGCCGGCAGATCGTCGTCCTGTGCGAGCAGCGCGGCGGCCCCGAGCAGCATGCTCGTATGTCCGTCGTGACCGCAGGCGTGCATGACTCCGTCGACGGAAGACGAGAAGGGCAGTTCGGTCTCTTCCTTCACCGGCAAGGCATCCATGTCGGCCCGCAAGGCGATCACCCGCCCGCGGTTCCTGCCGGGGATGTCGGCGACGACGCCGAAGCCCGCCACGCCGCAGCGGAACGGGATGCCGAGTGCTTCGAGCCGGGCGCAAATCTTGCCGGCGGTTCGCTCCTCCTGCCAACTCAATTCGGGATGGCGGTGCAAGTCGCGCCGCATGGCCACCATGTCGGCGAAGACATCGGCGTTAACCAATTCTGCGATACTCATCGTTCACTCTCACATCTCTTGGACGCGTCCGCGGAAGTCGGCGCGTCTGCCGAAGTCGGCCTTCTTGACCCCCTCCGTGGCGAAGACAGCACCTTTGCCGAAGAAGGCCATCAAAGCTCGCTTGTCGGTTTGTCATGGCTATCTCCGTCTGCCCCAATTAGCAGCAAAACGAATGCCGAAGTGAGACCAACCGCGCGAAGCGCGGAAGTACTAGAATCTTCGAGTGAAACGACGCGGGCCAGCTCGTCGCCGCAGGTCTGGGCAAGTCGTGGTGTGCGAATCTGTCACAACTCGACCTACAGCGGCACAGTGGGCAGCGGCACAGTGGGCAGCGGCACAGTGGGCAGCGGCATAGTGGGGTTGGGTGCCCGGCGCGGTTGGTCGCGTCGGCAGCATGCAGCAGCCGATCTTTGTTGTAGAGATGCGACCGATCTGGTACGAACATGCGGACCCGTCGGCATCCCCGCCAGCGAGGCCGCGTGATTGAGAACCGTTGAGGAAAGGATGGTGTCACGATGAGATATCTCACAACCGCGTTATTGGCGATCTTCGCGCTCACGTGCGGGGGACTCATCACGATGGCCGACGACCACGAGACGGCTCCGGCCGACGGCGCTGCGGCGGCGGAGGACAAGGGCCGCGAGAGCGTCTGGATGCGGATCAAGCTGAAGTCGGCTGATGGCATTCTGGAAGGCCTGGCCCGGGCCGACTTCGACGGCATCACCCGCAATGCCCAGGTGATGCGTCAGTTTGGCCGGCTGGAGCGCTGGGCCCGTGTCAAGGACGAGGACTACCTGGGTTACCTCGACTCGTTCAATCGCGCGAATGAGGGCCTGATGCGGCAGGCCAAACGCGAGAATCTCGAGGGCGCGACGCTGGCCTTCTTCGAGCTGACGAACAGCTGTGTCCGCTGCCACGACGTGGTGCGCGACAATCGCCAGATGTTGCCCGACGAGGGCGAAAAGGTGACGCACTCCGTCGAGAAGGCGACGGAGTATTATGTCGGCGGGCCACAGCAAGGCCGCCCGGCCGACGGCATCATCGAGGCCGGCACCGAGGTTTCGCTGATCGAGACCGCCGGCAGCTACGCCCTGGTGCTCACCGAAGACGGCGTCCGCGGCTATGTCGCGATCGACGCGTTGGTGAAGCTCAGCGACGATGA
>ERZ869936.370-NODE-370-length-44667-cov-14.467565_pt1 | contig 44667 bp, 47 predicted proteins | sample MGYA00520876_ERZ869936 | MGnify/ENA primary metagenome ERZ869936 (study PRJEB32218, sample SAMN09650985) | biofilter metagenome | isolation source: enrty point of leading RO module | place: Saudi Arabia: Thuwal, RO plant located on Red Sea | collected 2016-02-17 ... | reverse complement strand
TGTTGGACCTCAAGGACCTGCCGGACCTAAAGGGGATAAGGGAGATACAGGCAACACTGGTGCTACTGGACCTCAAGGCGCAACCGGTCCGCAAGGACCTGCCGGTGATGATGGAGCCGCAGGAGCTACAGGGGCGACTGGACCTCAGGGTCCTGCTGGAGCGACTGGACCGAAAGGGGACAAGGGCGATACTGGTGATACGGGAGCGACTGGGCCTCAGGGTCCTGCCGGTGCAACCGGCCCTCAAGGTGCTACTGGGCCTCAGGGACCTGCGGGAGCAGCTGGATCAAACGGATCAATGTATGCGCCTTCTAAATACGCTTTCTTAGGTGCACAAACGTACACATCGTCTAATACATCTATTAAGCTTAATTCCACAGCTTTAATTGATGGGCCAACCACAACGCATTCTGGTAATAGAATCACATTCCAGCAAGCTGGTACATATATGATATCGTGGAACATTAACTGGCAGTCGTACTATTCTAACCGTTCTAACTTTGGTGCATCAGCAAAACTCGATGGCACTATTATTCAGGGTGGTACTGATGTTCAATACTTTAGACATAGTAGTTACGGGCATAAAAATACCACGGGTACAACTTTTGTCGTAGAAGTAAGTGCTAATCAAGTATTAGAGTTCTTCACTTTCTTACACAGTGGCTCAGCTAATCATAGAGTAACACCTACTAACTCAGATGTAGGTTCAATTAGTATTATAAGAATTGTATAATGACAAAGAAATATTACATAGAAGATTGCAGCAATGCTAAAGTCCTGTTGTCAAATGGCACTTCTTGGGGGTACGATGACAATGTAAACACTCCGAAAGATTACGGTAGCCTTTCTGCAGCTGAAGCAGCTATTTCAGGATTAGACGCTGGTAATTACAAAGTATTAACATTATATACGGTTGACTAATGAGTAAGCTATTAAAAATGTTAGGTGTAGGCGCAACACCGTTAATCGACAAGGCTGTTGAGGTAGCCGATAAGTTTATCGATACCCCGGAGGAAAAGAAAGCCTTTATAAAAGAAGCGTATGAGCAAGAAATACAGGATCGCAAAGAAGCTAGGGAATTGGGCAAGAATAAGTCTACGCCTGATGTACTTACTTATATTACACTTGTTATTGCTCTTGGCCTTGGTGTGGCTATTTTCACAGACATTATTGATTGGTCCACGCTTACTGAGGTGCAAAAGGGATTGATCACAACATTTAGCGGTTTTTTCTTGCGCACTTTAGGAGATGTGTATGGGTATTGGTTTGGCTCATCTATGGGCTCTAGCGATAAGACAAAAGACTTAACTAAGCTGATGCGTAAGTAATTATAGTAAATATAGAAATTATTCATTAACTAAAAAAAACAAAGAAATGAACTATTTGTTATTTGTAGACGGCGCGGATGACGCTGCTATCTACCCGGCTAACCGCCTTTTGGGTATGACATGTGCTGCTGACGGTACGTTGTTGGTAAAATTCGAAAGCTCTGTTGGTGGTGGTACTGGTGCTGAGCACGACTCAGTGTCTTTGACTATCACGTCAAACACAGAAGCTTCAGTAATGAAAGCAATCGCTCAAGCAGCTAACGCTCCTGTTGTTCAGGGTGGTGTTATCACGGTTGCTGACGATGTAAACAGCGTTTACCTTGTAGACGACATTTCAGCTTGTGCTATCACTCTTGATTCATAATAGCTGAGCACTTAAGCAGGCGGGTTGCGGCTCGCCTGTTTTTTAAACCACGTAACTTTAAACTAAAACCATATGACTTTTTATTACCAAACTACCAGCCATGGTACCAACAAACCGTCCGAACAAGAATTAGCTTGGTGGACAAAAGCTTCAGAAAAGAAAAACTGGAGAATTGTACAGTTGCCTAACGGCTACTTCCAAACAGAGATTAATCTTGGCGAAGACGAATGGAGAGATGTCACTCGCAGGGAAACCATCGAGGGTGCTGAATCCGCAATTGATTCTTCTGTAGAGCATTTCGCTCGCAAAGTTGAACTAAGCAAAGGACCTAAGGTGGTCAAAACATTCGAGTAAAACCGAAAACAATTTAATTAAATGCAATATCATAATCCTAGCGAGATCGTAAAAGATCTCACATTCGGCAATAGTGCCAATGAAAAAATAATGTCCGGCGTCAATAAGTTGACGAACGCAGTGAAGTCCACTCTCGGAGCTTCCGGTAAATGCGTTATATACGAAGACGCCACGGGCCGGCCGGTCATTACAAAAGATGGTGTAACCGTAGCGGAAAGCGTAGTCTTATACGATCCGGTCGAAAATATCGGTGCGACTCTAATTAAGGAGGCGGCCGCAAATACAGTTCGTGAAGCAGGCGACGGTACTACTACAGCTACCGTCCTTGCTCACGCTGTTTTAACAGAATTAAACAAGTATACTAATGAAGAGCAAATTAGAAGCCTTAAAGAAGGCATTCAAAGTTGTGCTGAAGAAATTGCTTTATATCTTGATGATTCCAGTATTCCAGTTGCAGATCAAATGTTACAGCAAGTTGCTTACATTAGCTGTAACAACGATCAAGAGCTTGGAGCCAAGATTGGCGAAGCTTTCAGCCAGGTTGGACCAGATGGTGTCGTTTTAATGGAAGAGTCCGAAACAAATGAAACGTATGTTGATTTTGTAGAGGGCACTCAATTTGATTCAGGCATTAAATCGCCACACCTTGTAACGAACAAGGACAAAGGAATTGCAGAGCTTGATAACCCTTTGGTGTTAATTGTAACTTCTCCTATTCCTAACATTAGACGAATTCAGTCTATTCTAGAGCACGCGATTAAAACCAACCGCTCTTTACTTATTGTTGCTGACATGGAGCAACAGCCTTACCAAACTTTGTTGGCTAATAAAGTTAAAGGTAATATTAAGGTTAACATTATTGACCCACCTGGGTTTGGTGCTACAAAGCAAGATACTATTGAAGATTTAGCTTTGCTTACAGGCGCTACGATTATAAACGAGCAATTAGGGGACGACTTAGACTTGATTGACCCCTCAGTTTTGGGATCTGCTGTAAAAGCAGTTACAAATAATAAAAATACAGTTTTACAAACAAATGTTGACCGAGAAACGCTACAAGAACGTATCGAAGACGTTCGTAAAAAAATTAGCGAAGAAACCAACGGTTTCCTTAAAGGTAAGCTCGAACAACGGCTATCCATGCTATCCGGCCGTGTCGGGATCGTATATGTTGGGGCTGACTCGCAAGTCGAGCTAAAAGAAAAGAAAGATAGAGTTGAAGATGCTATCTATGCGGTTCAAGCAGCTTTGAAAGAAGGCATTGTTGCAGGCGGTGGATCCGCATTGCTTCACGCTTCTCAAAGTATCAAAGCGACGAATACAGGGGCAAAAGCGCTTTTATCCGCCATCAGAGCACCTTTTAATACAATACTCGAAAACGCTGGTATTGCACTAACCGAGCCTGTATCTATACCTGGTATGGGTATTAACGCGGCCACTGGTGAAAAGGTGAATATGATTGAAGCGGGTATTATTGACCCTGTGTTAGTTACAAAAACCGCGCTTAAAAATGCAGTAAGCGTTGCTTCTACGATTATTTCTGCAGATTGTATAATTTCAAACATGAGATTAAATGCAGGCGATTAATCATTATATTGTAATTAAGAAAATCAAAGAAGCACCACGTAAAGTTGGCGGGTTAGAATTAACAGAAAGCCAAAATAATGATGTGCGGTATTTGAAAGCGGAAGTAATTAGTGTTGGCGATAAAGCAACAATGATTCCAGTGGGAAGCACTATTAGATACGATAAACACGCTGGACACGGTATTGAATGGTCTGATGAGCTTTACCACGTGATCAGCATCGGTGATGTCGTAATTATAGAATGAGATTAACCGCTGCAGATCTTCGCGAAATGAATTTACTTAAGTATTACAGGCTCGTTAGAAAATGGGCCTGTAAAACTTATGATCTAACCGACGCAGACTTAGAGCTGCTTATATATTTAGATTGCAAAAATAGATTTACACGCGATGATTTTATTAATGGTACTTACACTTATTCTTGGGATAAAGATCGCTGGGAGCGCTTACGGCGTGAAGGTTGGATTGAAGTCTGGAGACACAGAAACAGAACAACCATAAAGTATAGTGTGTACAAGGTGTCGTACAAGACTAGACGCTTAATTACGCGCTTGTACAATATAATGCTTGGTGAAGAAGATATGCCTATCGGCCCTAGCAGTAAATTTTACAAAAACAAATCGTATACCGATAAAGTCTATAATAAGGCTATTGACGATATGATCAAAGATAAAGAAAGATAATGGCTTTTAAACTAAAACATGTATCCGACGTTTTCGGCTTTAACAAAGAAGCTTCTGAATACGGTATGACTGTATTCGAGAAAGATGATTTAGAGCCGGGGGTAAATGGCGAAGCGAATCGCGACGGTACCGTTTTTGTTAAAAAAGGCTTATCTCAGGATAAGATAAATAAAGTTGTAGCACACGAGAAAGTGCATCTTGATCAAATGGCTCAAGGCCGATTAAACTACGACAACGAAACTGTAACGTGGAAAGAAAAAACCACATCACCTGCAAGGGTATATAAAAGAGCGAACATGATGGAGGGTGCTCATGATTTACCTTGGGAAGTTGAAGCTTATAAAAAACAGCATGAGAATCTCAAGTAAAGGTTATTTAAGAAACAGCCCCGACGTTAATAACTCTCACAATATTGTACCCGGCGGTAAGATCACAATGAAAGGTGTTGATTTTAAAGTAAAAGGTGTTGACGATAGAGGCAACGTTAGAACCATGTCTCCAGGTAAAGACTATAACTTTCCTAATGCAAAATACGTAAAAGAAACGCCAATTAATAATAAAAATATGCACGGAACACCTATTACAAAAAGAGCAAGGGGTTGCGGGAGTGCTTGTAGCTGCGGTTGCAGCGATTCCCCTTTGATGAAAAGAGGGAAAGCTCCGTCAAGAAAAAAATCAAAAGGCTACTACAACGAGGCTAAGCCAACCGGTACAGGCGCGGCTGCTGGCGGTGGTATGTCTAGAAAAGGTGTTGAAAAATACCGCAAAGATAACCCCGGTAGCAAATTAAAGACAGCTGTTACTAAAGACCCTTCTAAACTAAAGAAAGGTAGTAAAGCTTGGAAAAGAAGAAAATCATTCTGCGCTCGTTCAAAAGGCTGGACAAGCGAACGCGGGCGCGCTGCTCGTCGCAGATGGAACTGTTAATATAAAAAAACAATGGGACAATTTCATAATCAACCAGACTTCGCTACAGAAGCTAAAAACTTATCAACTGCTGCGCCTAGTGCAGATATTGACGTAGATCAAATGTGCTTGTACATTGGCGGCGCTGGCGATGTCGTAGTTAATCTTATTAACTCTACGACTGACATTACTTTTGCGGGTGTTGCTGCAGGAACATTTTTACCGATTGTTGTAGATAAAATTAAATCAGCTACAACCGCTAGTAAAATTATTGGTTATAAATAACCTTATTAGCAAGTAATTAGATACTTGCGTTTACAGGTAATTATAACTTAAATCAATTAAATTAAATCAAATGGCAAAAAAGACAAAAACGGAAGTCCGCAAAATTACAGAAGCAGAACTGCTAGAAGTTAAAAAATACGCTGCACTTATTAACCAATTGCAGGTGCAAATTGGAGGCGTTGAAATGCAAAAAGCAGACCTTGTGGCTGAAATGGGTAGAGTAAGAGCTGGCATGCAAGATGTGCAAAACGGTCTTATGGCTACATACGGAGATGTTACTATTGATCTTACAGACGGAACAATTACTGATAATGCAAGTAATTCGTAAGATCAGCGTAGGAAAGGACTATAAAAATGACGCCATGCACTATTCTGTTGGACAGGAAGTGTATGGCGGTCATACTATAGTTAACATTATAGAAGAGGAAGATAAGTACTCTATCTATATTCAGAAAAACGACGAGGTAATGCCGTGGAAAGACTTTAATAAAAACATGGCTGTTTCTGTTGAATATGACTTAAAGTGGTAATGAAGAGCGTCTTTAATTTTATGGTTAAACCCGCAGAAGGTAGATCAACCAGCAAGAAAAATATAGACGGTAAAGAACTGCTTTTAAATACAGAATTACAAAACCACCAATACACCAGCCGGTTAGCAATTGTAGAGGCATTGCCAATTGCCGAAGCTACTGAAATAAAAGTCGGAGATGAAGTACTTGTGCATCACAATGTATTTCGTAGATTCCGAGACATCAGAGGCGCTGAAAAAAACGGAAAAGCTTATTATTCCGAAAACTTATTTTTTGTTCAACCAGATCAGGTGTACGCTTACAAAAGAAACGGTAAGTGGCATTGCTTATCTGGTTTTTGCTTTATTAAACCACTTGTAAATAAAAACAAGTTTTCTTTAGATAAAGAGCAAGAAGCGGTAGGGATTATTAAATATGCTGACGCATCGTTTAATATCGGAGAGCTTGTAGGTTTTGTACCGGGAAGCGAATACGAATTTAATATAGAGGGCGAACGATTATATCGTGTGCCTTCGCACAGGATTACAATTAAATATGAATACCAAGGAAACGAAGAGGAGTATAATCCAGGCGGGACGCAAAGCAGTTGATGAACTGATTAAAGTTGCAGAGGAAAAAATCATTACCAATACGGAAGATGATGTTTCTGCAGACCGTTTGAAAAATGCTGCTGCTACTAAAAAGCTAGCGATCTTCGACGCTTTTGAAATACTTACACGTATTGAAGAAGAAGAGCGTATTCTAGAAAACAAACCTAAAGAAGAAGAGGAAAAGAAAACTTTTAAAGGGTTTGCTGAAAAAAGATCTAGATAATGTACGAGCAGAGTCTAGTGAAAGTCGTTGAGCCTGTAAAGCTGACGACTATAAACAGATTAAATAGATCCAAGTCTTGGAACTATGGTTACAACAAAGAGCATGACATTGTTGTAATTAGCAAGACGGGGCAGATAGGGCAGATTATTGAAATACAAAACTTGTGTATAGCATTGCCGCCTGAGCCTAAGAACCTCAGCAAAGGTGCAAACAAGTGGGTTGTTTCGGACTATCCTAAGGAGCTTAAAAATATTAAAAGCATATTTGACTGGCAAGGTTATCCTGATGAATTTAAAAGCAAGTGGGAAACGTATATTGACGAAGAATTCAATAGACGCGAACAAGGTTACTGGTTTTACAACAAAAACGTACCTACCTATATTACTGGCACTCACTACATGTACTTGCAGTGGTCAAAGATTGACGTCGGACACCCTGACTACCGTGAAGCCAATAGACTATTCTTCATCTTCTGGGAAGCATGTAAAGCTGATCGAAGATCTTACGGAATGTGCTATCTTAAGAACAGACGGAGTGGATTCTCATTTATGGCATCAGGTGAAACCGTCAATATGGCAACAATATCAAGTGACGCCAGATTTGGTATCTTATCAAAGACTGGTTCCGATGCCAAAAAGATGTTTACCGACAAGGTTGTACCAATCTCAGTTAACTATCCGTTTTTCTTCAAACCTATCCAGGACGGTATGGACAGGCCAAAGACCGAACTTGCATATAGGGTTCCAGCTTCAAAGCTCACTAGAAAGTCAATCCAATCACAGGAAAAGCAGATAGAGCTTGAAGGACTTGATACAACAATTGACTGGAAGAACACTGGCGACAACTCTTACGATGGGGAAAAGCTTAAACTGCTTGTCCATGATGAAAGCGGTAAGTGGGAAAAGCCGGACAACATCCTCAACAACTGGCGAGTTACCAAAACAACCTTAAGACTTGGTTCTCGTATTATCGGAAAGTGTATGATGGGTTCAACATCAAATGCTTTAGATAAAGGTGGGGATAACTTTAAAAAACTATATAGAGATTCAGACGTAACAAAGCGCAATTCAAATGGGCAAACAAAATCAGGATTATACTCGTTATTCATCCCGATGGAGTGGAACTACGAAGGATTTATTGATGAGTACGGGCAGCCCGTATTTAATAATCCTGTTGAAAGCGTTTTGGACCCGTTTGGCGACCCTATTGAGCAAGGGGTTATAGATTACTGGGAAAACGAAGTTGAAGGTCTTAAACAAGACCAGGATGCTCTTAACGAGTATTATCGACAGTTTCCACGTACCGAGGAGCACGCGTTTAGAGATGAAACAAAAAATAGTTTGTTTAATCTAGCGAAAATCTACGAGCAAATTGATTATAACCAAGACTTGCGTAATACTAATACTGTAACGCAGGGTAATTTCCAGTGGGAAAATGGCGTTAAAGATAGTAAGGTAATGTTTATACCTTCGCCACAGGGTAGATTTAAAATATCCTGGATACCTAACGCTAATCTGCAAAACAGGCAGATAATTAAAAATGGTATTAAATACCCAGGCAACGAGCACATAGGTGCGTTTGGGTGTGATAGTTACGATATATCAGGTACGACTGACGGCAGGGGCTCCAAGGGTGCGCTTCACGGATTGACTAAGTTTACAATGGAAGACGCGCCGCCTAGCACATTCTTTTTGGAATATATAGCTAGGCCTCAAACAGCAGAGATATTTTTCGAAGACGTACTAATGGCTTGTGTGTTTTACGGAATGCCAATCCTAGCTGAGAATAACAAACCTAGACTTCTTTATCATTTTAAAAGAAGAGGCTATAGAGGTTATTCGATGAACCGGCCTGACAGATTATGGAATAAGCTTTCCGTAACTGAGAAAGAAATCGGAGGTATACCAAACTCCAGCATGGATATGAAACAAGCCCATGCCGCTGCGATCGAAATGTACGTCGATCAATATGTAGGATTGATTTCTGAAAACGAGTACGGGACTATGTATTTTAACGACACGTTAAACGACTGGTCCAAATTTGATATGAATAATAGAACGAAATACGATGCTTCTATTAGTTCAGGTCTTGCAATTATGGCCTGCAATAAAGATTTATATCGGCCTGTTGCTAGCAAACAAAGAACACCTTTAAGTTTGTCAATCGCTAGATATAGCCAAGACGGATTTAATTCAAAAATAATAAAATAAGAATATGGCTAACCAAGTTGTAAATAGCTACTTCCCGAGCCAGGTTGCCAGTGACCTAGAAAAGTTGTCGCCGGAATACGGTCTTAAGGTTGCAGAGTCTATCCAAAGAGAGTGGTTCTCTAATGGATCAGGCGTTGCAAGATACCGTAGCAATCAAAGCTCTTTCCATAATTTACGACTATATGCGCGCGGTGAGCAAAGCATACAGAAGTATAAAGATGAATTATCTATCAACGGTGATTTGTCTTACCTTAACTTAGACTGGAAGCCTGTTCCTATTTTGTCTAAGTTTGTAGATATTGTTGTAAACGGTATTGCAGATAGATCTTTTGATATTAAAGCATATTCTCAAGATCCTTACGGTGTAGCTCGCAGAACTGAATACATGGAGTCTGTTATTAGAGATATGCAGACGCGTGAACTAAGCGATTTTGCTCAAGAGCAATTCGGTATTAATCTTTACGAAAACAATCCGGCTACATTACCGGAAACAAACGAAGAGCTAGAACTGCATATGCAGCTCAACTACAAGCAAAGTATAGAAATTGCAGAAGAAACAGCAATAAATACTCTGTTTGATGGAAACAACTATGATTTAACTAAGCGTAGAGTATATTACGATTTAGCAACCATTGGAATTGGAGCAGTTAAAAATACGTTTAACCCTAGCGAGGGTATTGTTGTGGATTACGTAGATCCAGCTGATATAGTTTACTCTTACACTGAATCACCTTATTTTGACGACATATACTATGTTGGTGAGGTAAAGCAAATTCCTATTAACGAATTAGCAAAACAATTTCCAACATTAACAAACGAGCAGTTAGAAGATATTACTAAAACTGCGACAAAAAGCTATCAAGGCGCGGACAACGAGCCTTACCAAGGCTCTACGAGTAGAGACCCAAATATAGTTTCTGTATTGTACTTCAATTATAAAACATTTATGAACGAAGTATATAAAACTAAAAAAACAGCTACCGGAGCGGATAAAGCTATCGAAAGAGACGACCAGTATAACCCGCCTGCAGATAGCGAAGAGTTTGGTAAATTAGGCCGTTCTATTGAGGTACTTTACGACGGTGTTTTAGTTTTAGGTACTAAGCACTTATTAAAGTGGGAGCTTTGCAAGAATATGCTTCGCCCTAAGAGTGACTATACTAAAGTTAAAATGAACTATAGTATTGTCGCGCCAAGAATGTATAGAGGTAAAATTGAATCTATCGTTAGTCGTTGTATTGGCTTTGCTGATATGATTCAGCTTACACATTTAAAACTACAGCAAGTATTAGCGAAGATGATGCCCGATGGCGTATATCTAGATGCTGATGGTCTTGCTGAAATTGATTTAGGTAACGGTACAAACTATAATCCGCAGGAGGCGCTTAACATGTTCTTCCAAACGGGTTCTGTTATTGGTCGCTCGTTCACACAAGACGGCGATATGAATCCAGGTAAAGTGCCTATTCAGCCGTTACAAACCGGTGGTGGTGGTCAAAAACTGCAAACGTTAATTACCACTTATAATTACTACATGCAGATGATCCGTGATGTAACGGGTCTGAATGAAGCGCGCGACGGTTCAATGCCTGACTCTAGAGCTTTAGTTGGCGTACAAAAATTAGCTGCCGCTAACTCTAACACCGCTACGCGTCACATTTTAGATGCTGGATTATTCCTAACGGCGGAAACCGCAGAATGTTTATCTTTACGTGTATCTGACGTTTTAGAATACAGCGACGCTAGAGAGGCGTTTATACAAAAAATTGGCGGGTTTAACACGGCTACTTTAGCAGAGCTATCTGAGCTACACCTTTATGATTTTGGTATTTTCCTAGAGCTTTCTCCTGACGAAGAAGAAAAACAGCTTTTAGAAAACAATATTCAAACAGCACTTTCAGCAGGCTTAATTGATCTTGAAGATGCTATTGATATTCGCGAAGTAAGAAATATTAAGTTAGCCAACCAGCTTCTAAAGCTCCGTCGCAAAAAGAAACTTGAGCGCGATCAAATGATGCAGCAGCAAAATATTCAAGCACAAGCACAGGCAAATGCGCAAGCGCAGCAAGTAGCGGCTCAGGCTGAAATGCAGAAAGAGCAAGTGTCTATGCAAAGCAAGTCACAGCTTGAGCAAGTTAAAGCGGATTTGGAGCAGCAAAGAATGCGTGCTGAAGTTGAGGCTAAGAAAGAGCTTATGGCTTTAGAGTTTGATTACAACATGAAGCTTAAAGGCATGGAAACAGAAGCGGCTAAAAGCGCCGTTAAAGAAAAAGAAGATCGTAAAGACGAAAGAACGAAAATACAAGCTACCCAGCAAAGTGAGTTAATTGAGCAAAGACAAACAGAATCAGCTCCAAAAAACTTTGAATCAGGGGGTAACGATATCTTAGGCGGTGGTTTCGGTTTAGGAACCTTCGATCCTAAGTAATAATAACAGTATATAATTATATAATATTTTATCATGAGTGAAGACGTAACACCTGTTGTTGGCGTTAACGAAGACGGCGACATTAAATTAGATTTTACACAAAATGCCGTTCAAGAGCAAAGCCCAGATGAGGTTTCTGTACAAGACGAACCCGCAGTTAGCGGAGAAGTTCCAGAAGAAAACATCGAAACAACAAATGAAGAACCTTCCGGAGAAGAGCGCGACGAAGATGTTGTGCCGGAGCAAGAGGAAGTAGAGCAACCTGTATTACAGGAAATTACAGACGAAGAAGTTGAAGAAGTTGCTGAAGAACTACACGAAGAGGTAGAAGAGGCAATGGCTGAAGCCGCTGAAACAGGCGTAGATTTACCTGAGAACATTCAAAAAGTCGTAGACTTTATGAACGAAACAGGCGGCACACTAGAAGACTATGTTAGATTAAACACCGACTATAGTTCTTTAAACGAAGATCAACTATTACGTGAATATTACGAATCAAGATACACATCGTACGACAAAGAGGATATTGACTTTTTGTTAAAGGATAAATTTGGTTACGAAGAAGATATTGACGACGAATTAGATATTAGACGCAAGAAGCTAGCTAAAAAAGAAGCGCTTGCTGAAGCTAAAAACCACTTAGACGGATTAAAGTCTAAGTATTACGAAGAGATCAAAGCGGGGTCACGTTTGACTCCGGATCAACAAAAAGCGGTTGATTTTTTCAATCGTTATAATAAAGAAAGTGAAGAGTCTGCTAAAATAGCAAAAAGACAGGCTGATCGTTTTCAACGCGAAAGCGCTAAAGTTTTCAATGATAAATTCGAAGGTTTCGATTTTAATGTAGGAGACAAGAAATACCGCTTTACCGTTAAGAACGCCGGTGAGATTCGCGAAACCCAAGGCGATATTAACAATTTTGTCAAGAAGTTCTTGAATGAAAATGGTGAAATGTCAGATGCTAAGGGATATCACAAATCGTTGTTTACAGCTATGAACCCAGATCAAGTTGCACAACACTTTTACGAGCAAGGCCGAGCCGACGCTTTAAAAGATAGTATTGCTAAATCGAAAAATGTAGATATGAACCCGAGAGGGGTTCATGAAAAGACTACAGCTTCTAATGGCGTTACTTACCGTGTGCTTAATCCGAGTGAAAGCGGCCTTAAGCTTAAAACACGTTTTAAAAAATAATCCATTTAAACTTATTTAAAAAATGGCTACATTATCTGGTGGAGTTGGTGGCTTGACTCCACGTCCTGTTAAACAAGCTACAGGAGAGAACTATTTGGCTCTCTCATCAATGAACTTTGACGGCGTAACTGAATTGCCGGAAGTTCTCGAGCAAGAAGTAGAGCGCTTTGGTAAGCGTACTGTTTCTGGTTTCCTACAAATGGTAGGTGCTGAAATGCCTATGGCTTCTGACCGCGTTGTATGGTCTGAGCAAGGTCGTTTGCACATCGCGTTTGAAGGTAAAACACTTTCATCTGCTGGTGTTGTTACATTGGCTAGCAAGGCTGAGCGTGACGTATTCGCTGTTGGTATGACTGTTGTTGTTGCTAACGGTTCTAAAGAAACTAAAGCACGCGTTGAAGAGGTTGGTACTGGTAACACCTTAACTATTACACTTAAAAACTACGCTGCTGCAAACTTTGCAACAGAAGCTGGTACAGTTAAGTTGTTCGTGTTCGGTTCTGAATATGCAAAAGGTTCAGGCGAATCTGGAAAAGCTATCGAGCCTGTAGTTACTACATTCGACAATAAGCCGATCATTCTACGTGATCACTACGCTGTTGATGCATCTGACTTGGCTCAAATCGGTTGGATCGAAGTAACTACTGAAGCTGGTGCTTCTGGTTACCTTTGGTACATGAAAGCTGAAAGCGAAGCTCGTCTACGTTTCAACGATCAGCTAGAAATGGCAATGGTTGAAGCTGAGAAGAAAGCTTCTGCTGGTGCAACAGCCGTTGACGGTATGGACGGATTGTTCGCTCAAATCGAAGACCGCGGTATCCAGTACTCTGGCACTGATTTCGACGGTGCTGGTGGTTTGGGTCAGTTCGACGACCTATTGGCTGAGCTAGACAAGCAGGGTGCTATCGAAGAAAACATGCTTTTCTTGGATCGCCAAAAGTCTTTGGAAATTGATAACATGCTAGCTGCTCAGAACTCTTACGGCGCTGGTGGCACTTCTTACGGTGTGTTTGAAAACGACGAGCAAATTGCATTGAACCTAGGTTTCTCTGGTTTCCGTCGTGGTTCTTACGATTTCTACAAAACTGACTGGAAATACTTGAATGACTCTACTACTCGTGGTCTTATCGGTAACATCGACGGTGTATTGGTTCCTGCTGGTACTTCTTCTGTATACGATGAAATCTTGGGTCAGAACATCTCACGTCCTTTCTTGCACGTACGTTACCGCGCAAACGCTAACGAAGATCGTCGCTTGAAGTCTTGGGTTACTGGTTCTGCTGGTGGCAACTACACAAGTGCTGAAGACGTAATGAAGGTTCATTACTTGTCTGAGCGTACTATCTGTGTTCAGGCTGCTAACAACTTCGTATTGTTCAAGTAAGCTAAATAATATTGTCCTCGGCTTCGGCCGGGGGCATTATTTTCTTTTTTATTTAATTATATTATATCATGGCAGAAGCTAAAAAAACGCCGGCTAAGAAGGCTCCGGCTAAAAAACAAACGCCTCCTACTATCCCAGCAGACGCAATTAAGGAAACAACACCTCCTATGCCTGCTAAGCCTAAATGGGAATACAGAGATCGCTTGTATGAGATGACTCAGCGTAGAAAACCGATTGTTTATTCTGTTCCCACAAAGCACTCAGCAAAGGTGCCAATGCTTTGGTTTGACGAAGAAAAAGGTTACCAGCGAGAATTAAGGTATGCAACAAATCAACCGTCACCTTTTGTAGACGAACAAGAAGGACCTGCAACACTAGGTCGCATTGTTTTTAGAGACGGCATTTTAGAAGTACCTAAAGAAAATGTAGCACTACAAAAGCTACTTTCACTGTATCACCCTTATACTCTAGAGGGTTTAATTGTAGAGTACAACCCACAGGCGGAAGCTGAAGAGGAAGTTCAAGACATCGAGATGTCGCTAGAGGCTATGAATATGGCTGCAAGCATGGACATTGACCAAGCTGAAGCAATTATGCGTGTAGAAATTGGCTCTGAGGTATCTAAGATGAGTTCTAAGGAGCTTAAACGCGATTTGCTTGTATTCGCAAACAATAATCCAGGTTTGTTCTTAAATCTAGCAAATGATGAAAACGTGCATTTACGCAACGTTGGTATTCGAGCTACCGAAATGGGTATTATAAAATTATCCGACGATAATAGAACGTTCACCTACGGGCCAACCGGTCGAAAACTTATGACCGTACCGTTTGATGAACATCCGTATTCAGCGCTTGCCGCATACTTCAAAACTGATGAAGGCATGGAAGTTTTGAATACTATTGAAAAACGACTATAAGTCAATTAGTAGTTAGGCTCCTTTTATAGGGGCCTAATTACTATATAATAACTATAAACATGGCTGTAAACGTAAATACTGTTTATCAAAGAGTATTAGCAATACTCAACAAAGAGCAACGCGGTTATATTACACCGCAGGAATTTAACTTATTCGCAAACCAGGCGCAAATGGACATTTTTGAGCAGTATTTTTACGACTTGAACCAGTTCTTGCGCTTGCCGGGCAACGACACAGGCCATGCAGACATGACTAATATACTAGAGGAAAAGATTTCTTTGTTTAAAGCAAACAAGGGATCTAGTGCGCTAAGTATATCTAACAATAAAATAACTTTAACCACGAATGATTTATACAGATTAACAGCTTTGTATTTATCAGACGTAGAATGTGACAGGGTAACAAAGCGTGAAGCGCGCGATATACTTCTTTCTCCGCTTTCTGTACCAACAGCTGACCAACCTATTTTTTACGAAGAAGATGGTGGTTTTTATGTATACGGAAGTTCAAGCTTACTAAGCGCTACTACAAATGTTGATATTGATTATATCAAAAAGCCAGCGGACGCTTCTTGGGCGTATAATACTGTAAGCGGCGCAGCTGTCTACAACTCTTCTAATTCTGTAAATTTTGAGTTGCACGAATCTGAAGAAACAGAACTTGTTATTAAGATTTTACAACTAGCAGGTTTGGCTATCAAAGATCCTTCTGTATACCAAGCTGGTACACAAATGGAAATTCAAGGAATACAACAAGAAAAAGCTTAATAAATGGGATTACTAGGAAGTACAACACCACAGAGTTATTACGGAAGCGCGAGCGATTACGGTAATTACCAGTTTGTAACAATAAAAAACATTATTAATAATTTTATGGTAGCCTACGTAGGGGAAGGCAAGCTTATTAGTAAGGTTAAAAGAACTGACGTTGGTTTTCACGCTAGACGCGCTATTCAGGAGTTAAGCTTTGATACGTTGCCGTCTACAAAAGCAATTGAAATTGAAATGGGTGCGTCGTTATCCATGGTTTTACCACAAGACTATGTAAACCACGTAAAGGTTTCTTGGATTGACGATGGTGGTATAGAAAGAATCGTATATCCCACAAAATTTACAGGTAATCCAGACGCGATTATACAAGACTCTAACCTCGATTATACATTTGACGCGAGTGGTAATTTAGAATTAGCTGCAGAATCAGAAACGTTTAAAAAGTTCAAAGCCGCTGAATACGACTCAGCTAGTGATGAACAGCAGCTATTTACGGATAACGATATATTTAATTTATACCGATACGGTAACCGATATGGTATATCACCTGAGCAAGCACAAATCAACGGGGTTTTCTATATTGATCAAATTAACGGTCAAATTAGATTTAGCTCTAACTTGTCAGGAAGAATCGTTGTTTTAGAATATATTAGTGACGGATTAGGCACTGATGCAGAAATGAAAGTCCACAAGTTTGCTGAAGAAGCAATTTATAAATACATCGTACACGCGATTCTTAATGTACGTGCCAATGTGCCGGAATATCAAATAGCTCGTTATAAAAAAGAACTTAGAGCTGCCAAACGCAACGCTAAGATACGCTTATCTAACATCAAAGTCGCTGAGCTAGCGCAAATAATGAGAAATCAATCTAAGTGGATTAAACGCTAACACATGCCAAAATTAAGACACAACTTCGTCCAGGGTAAAATGAACAAGGATCTCGACGAGAGACTTGTACCCAATGGCCAGTATCGTGATGCTCTAAATATTCAGATATCTACATCTGAAGGTTCAGACGTCGGCGCTATTGAGAATGTTTTAGGTAATACTAAACAGAACAAAAAAACGGCCTCTATAAACTGGGACGCTAATTTTGGACTAACATCACCCGAATGTATCGGTGTAGCTAGAGATACACTTAATAATAAGATATACTGGTTTATCACAGCTACGGACGGTGATGCTATTTTAGAATACGACCAGTCAACTGGTTTTATAGCGCCAATTATTGTTGATGTAAGATCAACGTCTATACTAAACTTTAGCACATCGTATAAGATTACAGGTATTAATATATTAGAAGGTATGTTGTTTTGGACAGATAACAACAACGAGCCTAGAAAAATTAATATTTCTGATTATAAAACCGCTAGTGCAACAGCAATAACAGGTGCCGCTTTAGACAATACTACAGAAATATACAGCCGCGATTTTTTAGCTTCAGATATTACCGTAATCAAGCCAGCGCCAAAACAGGCTATAGACGTAGCTGCTAAATCTACAAAAACCGCTGCAAGCCCTGAGAGAGGCGTGGGTATAACGCCGGTTACTGTTAATGCTAAATTTACAGGGAGCGATGGATACCCCATGGCTGCAGGCGAAACTACATCTGAGTTAAGGTTTAGCGGATACTTAGCTCCATTAAGCGTTTTTAACAATAAAGACGTAAGATTAGTCAGCACTAGCTACCGATCAGACGGTACAAAAATAAAATACGAGGTTATCGCTACACTTGGTTCTTTAGTAGACGACGAAGTACCAGGTCAATATCTAGGCGGAACGCTTACTATTATTAGTGTTTCTAGAAACGTGCCCGATACAGGGCTGGACTGGGAAATGACTTTAATAGAAAGCGAGCCTATATTTAAAAACGACTTTCCTAGGTTTTCTTATAGATGGAAATATGTTGATGGCGAATACTCAACTTACGCTCCGTTTAGTAAAGCGGCGTTTGTGCCCGCTAGGTTCGAATACGAGGCTGACAGCGGCTTTAATTTAGGAATGAACGACAATATACGTAAAATAACATTAACGTTCCCTACAGATACGTATGCGCTTCCGCCAAAAGATGTAACTGAAATAGAAATACTTTACAAAGGAGCGGGTAATAATAATATATACGTATTAGACAGCCACTTAACAGCAGACGGTACTCTAAGCACGTTTGACATAGAGAAAGATTTATTAGGCCCTGTGGTTGAAAGCCTACAGCTTTTGCGATTATACGACGATGTTCCTAGAAAAGCTCAAGCTCAAGAAATTATCGGCAATCGTGTTGTATATGGCAATTACCTACATAATTATACATTAGGCGATGTTGCTACAGTCACCGCTTCAACCGTAGGTACAGCCTTTAGCGCTTCCGAAAAATATTACGGAAAAGAAAGTGTTAAATCAGATAGAACTTATCAAATTGGCGTTTCTTTTTTAGACGAGTTTAATAGAGAAAGTCCTGTCTTTACAAATAAAGAAGGTGCTATTGCGGTAGACATGGAAGATTCGGCTGATAAAAACAAACTAAGAGCATCGACAGCAATGACTACTGTGCCTAGTTGGGCAGAGTATTATAAATACTACGTTAAAGACGTATCTTCTGAATACTACAATATTGCTTTAGATAGATTTTACGATGCCGAGGACGGTAACATTTGGCTTAGCTTTCCAAGCAGCGAAAGAAATAAAGTTGTTGAAGGCGGCTTTTTAATATTAAAAAAACAGCACGGTTCTAATGCCGCTGTTACGAAAAGTAATAGGTATAAAGTACTAGATATTCAAAACGAAGCTCCGGATTTTGTTAAAAATGTGGATGTTGTTGTTGCTTCCGTAGAGGTTAAAATTGGCGACGCCTCTGTTGATTTTGCTGATGAAAAATTAGTTTTCAACGGGCCTACACCATCTGATTTTAGAGTATTTTACGATAATATAAAAGAGGGCAATAAAATACAATTTCAAACAATTAACGGTAATAAATCTTCCGATCTTTACACTATTAAATCAGGCGGATCTAAAGGCGACCAAAACGCGGCTTCAGACGTAAAAGGCTACCAAGTAAACCTAGCCAACGGAACAGGGCTAACTACCGACGATAATTGGATAACTCAATTAAGCGACGACACTGTAGTTAGAGCTTTAATATATAATACCGAAGGAGAAACATTGCCTGAATTTAGAGGTAAGTTTTTCGCGAAGGTTCCAAGAGTAGCGGGTTTTGAAAATGATATAGTAGAATCCTCAAGATCAGATATAAACGTTTCTGTAAACTTTAGCGAGGATGATATAAGATCTACCATGCCAGCGTTTACCACGTCTAATTCTAAAGCAATTTTTGCGTACGGTAACGAGCAATATACTGTTACAGAAACGCCAAACCCGCCATTATCAAACGCGGATGATTTTGACATTCACTTTTACACCGGTTGGGCGGACAACACGGCGGACCCTGTTATTGGTGGTGCCGCAGGGCAAGACTGGAATAACGGCGAAGAAAAAGATTTTTTCGATAATTTAGTTGTAGGTTCGAGAGTAAGGTTTGTTAATTCTGACGGCGATACAACAAGAAGCTATCTCATAACTTCGGTTACCGATAGCACTTATACCGAAGACAAGCCGTCTCAAGTTACGCACCACTTTAAGAAAAAGGCAATTATAGTAGATAGGAATATAACAGATCTGCCAGGTTCAAATCCGGTTGAACTGCAAATTGTAGACGTTAACTTTGGCAGCAAAGTATCTACGCCGAATCCAGCAATATTTGAAACAGAGCCTGTAGAAAGAGCTGATTTAGACATATATTACGAAGCTACTGGTGCTTTAGAAATTTCCGGATTAGCAAACACGGTAGATTTAGATTTTAAAAACTGTTATTCTTTCGGAAATGGCGTAGAGTCTAATAGAATTAAAGACGACTTTAACGCTTTAACCTTGGACAAAGGCGTAAGAGTTAGTACAATTTTAAAAGAACCTTACGAAGAGGAAAGATTAATAGCGAGCATGATATACAGCGGCATAGTTAATACTAGGTCGGGCATTAATGAATCAAACCAATTTACCACCGCAATAAAAATTACTAAAGACTTGCCTAATACTTATGGCAGTATACAGAAGCTGCATGCTAGAGATACTGACCTAATAGCTCTTTGCGAAGATAAATGCTTTAGAGTATTGGCTAATAAAGACGCACTATTTAATGCAGATGGAAACGCAAATGTTACGTCATCGAACAACGTTCTTGGCCAAACCGTACCATTCGCAGGCGAATTCGGAATCTCGAAGAATCCCGAGACGTTTGCATCGTACGGTTTCAGAACTTATTTCACAGACAAATCAAGAGGAACAGTATTAAGATTATCAGCAGACGGTTTAACTGAAATTGCTAACGCGGGAATGTCGGATTACTTTGAAGATAAGTTTAAATCGCATTCTGGGGCTATTATCGGCTCATATGACGAGGCTTCTGGTTCTTATAATGTATCATTCAGCGGAGACGAATCCGTTGCGTTTAAAGAGGGTGTAAACGGTTGGCCAACACGCTTGTCATTCACACCAGAATTCGCTGTGTCTTTAAATAACGAGTATTACACTATAAAAGACGGGGAACTTTGGGAGCATAGTAGCGCTACACGTTCAAACTTCTACGGCACACAAGAAGACACAACCGTAACGCTGCTTATTAACGATGCGCCCTCAAGTGTTAAGAATTTTAAAACTTTGGCTTACGAAGGTACCACCGGCTGGTCAGCAACAATTGACACTGATCAACAAGACGGCACAGTGTCCAGCTGGGAAGAACGCGAAGGTTTTTACTACAACTTTATCAGTGGTAAAGCCACAACGCTTTCTAACATGGACACTAGCGAACTAGCAGTTCAAGGCCTTGGAGATCTAGCCAGCGATGGCACATTTGGAGGTGGAGGTTACACATTAGTAATTGACGGCGATCTTAATGTTTCTTTGCAAATAGGCGACGACGTATATATGAACGATGGAAGTACAACTAAATCTTTAGGCTCTGTAGCATCAATAAATACGTCGACTAAAACAATTAGCACCACAAGTAGCCCTGTAAGCCCAGCTCCTCAGGACGGAGACTTTATATTCTTCGTAAAAGACACGGAAAAGAACACTTCTGGATTGATTGGCTATTATGGTGAAACCAAAATGTCAACATCTAGCGCAGATAAAAAAGAACTCTTTGCTGTTAACTCTGAGGTATTTATCAGCAGCGAATAATACGTAATTATAACTTATAAACTAATTTAATATGGCAGCACCAGCAATTTTTGCGATTCAAGGTTTAGCACAACTTGGATTAGGCGCAGCGAATTTATATCAGGCTAATCAAATGCGCAAACAAGCGCAGCCTGAGTTTGATCGAAGCATGGAAGAGTTTAAAAACCAAGATTTTAGCAATGTATATGCTAACATGGAAAACCCTTTCGAAGATCTTACGGTTAACACGCGGCAATTCCAACTACAGTCTGACGCTTTAGCACAGGGACTATCTGACACTATGGCTAATTTAAGAAGATCAGCTGGGGGTTCCGGTGTGGCGGCATTTGCGCAGTCGTTAGCTAACCAGCAAGCCCGGAACGTCGGTGCAATGAGTGCTCAAATAGGTCAGCAAGAAGCGAGAAACCAGGGTTTAGCAGCTCAGGGGCAAATGCAGCTGCAAAGACTAGAGGCAGCAGGCGAGGCTCAATCAAGAGCCCTGCGTAATCAAAATATATCTACACGCTTAGGCATGTCAATGAATATGTTAGCTGGTGCAAACAGAGCTAGACAGCAGGCATTTGGTCAAATCGCGGGTGGTGTGGGCAATATAGCAGCCGGCGCATACGGTGCATACCAACAAAATCAAGGTGAAACCCCGGATATGGGTAACGGAGTAAATGTTGGTAGTAATTCTCCAGTTACAATGGAACAAATAAGTTTTGCAGCTAATCCTTCTAGACAACAGGGTGTAACGCAACCAAGCAGTCTTGTGCAAGATCTACTTGCAAGTGGATTTACCTCAGAGCAGATTGATATGTTAAGAAAACTAGGCAAATTGCAATAAAATGGCTAAACAACAAGTATCAACCGGTGGTGGTTTAATATCTGCCTCAGCCAATTTAGCATCATCAATGATTCCCGTAGATGTTGCAGGTGAGTTTATGAAAACGTTTGGTGCGGCTACCAAGCAGTACGAAGCTGAGCAAAATGCCGCCATGGCTGAAATGAAATCGTGGATGAATCAGTTAAAAACTGATATAGATTTTACACAGCTTTCTCCTGAAATGGAAGGCGAGGTAAGACGCTTTTTATCTGAAGAAAGAACAGAATACGCATCCCTAGCCAATACAGTTTCTAAAATTAAGGACCCTACCGCAAAAGAATATCAGCAAGCTGTAGATAGAATGAATGAAATTCAAAGAGAGTTTGCGACATTATCTAAAGAGCTTACCTCGTATAATCAAGAAAAGCGAAATATGGCCATTAACGTTAAAAACGGTGGCGTATATTCTAATTATAACCCTAATTTAGCTTTGCATAAAGATATTTACGGCTTGTCTGAAAAAGGGCATGCTAAAATGTCTATCGATCGAGGGCACGTGACATTCAATGTAAACGGTGAAACTGTAAAATACAATTCACTAGAAGGTTTATCTCCAAGAAGCAACGGCGCGGCGCAAATAGTCAAGAAGGCTGAGTACTATGAAGCACGCGGCGTAGAAATGACCGACGCAAATATAGCTAATGCTAAAAAAGAACTAACAGACGGTTTTACCAACGACAACTTTTTCTTAACAACTATATTTGACGGTACTGAAGACTTTAATCTTATTGAAATTAAAGAAGAGGTTATTAAAGCGCAAAAAGCAGGTAACCTTAGCGAAGTAATAGGGGATTTAAAAACAAGGGCTGTTAATCTTATCGTAAACGGTTATCAAGACGCGGCTATTAGCGGTAAAACAATGGCGGACATGGAAAGAGAGCGCGCAGCAGCGGCGGTAGCGTCTAATGATAAAACCGCGCCCGATGTGTACAATAACACAGAGCGTCAAATGCTAGCTAGGTTGGGAACAATGGCTGGTAATCCTACAAGGAATTTTACACTTGGCGCAGGCTACGGTAATGATAGATACGTTTGGAGCGCCGGGCTTGGTAGCTTCGTGCTAGTAGACTCTGATGGTGAGGTAATATTTGATTCAGAAACAAATCAACCTTTTAGAGAGGTGCCTCTTAGTGAGTATATTAAAATGCACCCTGAGCTAAAAGAAAAAGATATTAAGGAAGCGCTTCGCGTAAAATAATAAATAAAATATAATCTATGGATTATTCTAATTTGCAAGATTGGGAAATCAATGTTTTAGCTGATCGAGCTGGACTATCCGTTGAGGAATGGAAAGCAGAGCAAGACGCAATGGGAAAGCCATTGGGGAACACGGGAGAGACTCCGCTCGTGGGCCCGCAACTACCGCCCGCTGGGGATTCCAGTTCGGGCGATATTTCATTGGAGTCACCAAAGACTGAAAGACTCGGTAGGTTTACTCGCAACGACCAAACTTACAATGTTCTTGAAAGCGACTATATTAAACTTCAGCAAGAACAGCCTGAAACATATACGCTAAATTTTGACGACTATATAAAAGCTAGAAGCGGTGTAATTACAGAAACCGCAATAATGCCTGAAGTTAAGGTAACAGGTCAAGCCGAGGGAAAAGCTCGAAAGGCTATTGATCGTGCTAAAGACAAGGACATCAGAATGGCTAAAATTAACGCTGAAGCCGTTAAGGGTAATATAGGTGTATCATATTTTGGCTTAGCGAAAGGGTTTGACGGGAATTATTACGTGCAAACTAAAGAGGGCGCAGGTGATTATGACAACGGCTCGCTTTTTATACCGTCGGAAGAAGACATTGTAGATTTCTTAGGTAAGGAAAAAGCCGAAAAATATTTTAACATTGTAGAAAAAGCGGGAGGTGACAACTCAGCTATAAGCTTTGAAGATTTAGAAAAGTTCATAGATCTTAGCTATGTAGATGGGCAAACCAAAATGAACGCCGTTTATGCGGAAAAACAAAAAGAAGCAGAACTTTTTGACCGCAATTATTCCAAAGAAGAAAGAAACGAATACGAAAGATTTAGAGGTGACGAAGAGTTTCAAGACGAAGCACAAAAGCTTTATCTTGAGGGCAAAGCGGCAGCTTTGGAATTTAGCAGAAAGTTTCAAAGACCTCTAGTGCGTAAAGAAACGATTAGAGGCGTTACATACGACCCAGGTGCTTTTATATCAGTAGAGGACTGGGCCAAGGGTGATCAACCTATATTTGGCAGCCAAATTGGAACGCTTGATTTAACAGGCGTTTCAAAATCTCAAAACGACAAATTAGTAAAAAGCTTAAACGCGCAAGTTGAGGTTGCTGATAATTTAGCACAAAGATGGAATAAGGTAAATGCAAAAATGGATTCATCTAAAGGTCGATTAGGCATGATCGAATACGAGATGGATAACATTCTTGAAATGGAAAATCCTACTGAAGAAGACTTAGTAAGATTTAATACGCTTGCTGAGCGCTACAATGACATTGTTAACAGTGAGGATTATAAAATATTAATCGAAGACTGGAACAATCTTATAGTAGAGACTAAAGCACACGAACAGCTTTCCGACGATCTTTGGAAAAGCTATGACAAAAACATAGACTTAGCTATAGGTAATTCTACAGCATTAAAAAGCTTCCAAAAAATTGATCAATTAGGCCAGGTTTGGGAAGAGTTCATGCTTGGCAGCGGCGCTCAGTTAGGTGGGCAAGCCGCTTATATCTTAGGTAAAGGCGGGGAGATTGCTTTTGGCGAAGACACCGTGTTTACTGATATTAAAAATCTTAAGACAACAGCTATTGATTACAATAAGTTTCTGTCGGAAAGAAGAGAACAGGGTCTTGGCAGTACGCTTAAAATTTCAGATCTAAGCAGAGATGACATTTCTATTGGTGACTATTTAACCGATGTTGTTATAGAAAACTCGCCTTCGATAACTATTGGTACGCTATCCGGCGTGCTTGGTGCCGGCGGTATGAGAGCGTTAATGGCTAAGGGCATAGAGCAAAAAATTGCACGAGAAGTAGCGTTTAAAAACGCGGGTAGAATTACCGGTGGAATGTTCTTTGTTTCAGAGGCTGGTGGTTATTTAAGCCAAACAGAATTAATGCAGCTTCAAGCTAGCGAGGTATTACCAGCTTTGGAAGAAGCATATGCGGCAGCTGAAACGGAACAAGAAAAGCGTACTATTCAGGCTGAGATTGATTACTATTCAGAAATTAACGATCTTGGTGAAGTGCAAAAAACCTTTAATGCTATTGGCTATGGTATGATTGCAAACTACGCTGAAAGATTAGGTACCACAAACTTTTTTAAAAACCTAGATAAATACTCTAAAGCAATAGGGCAAGACAGATTTCTTGCGCTTATGAAAAACCCTATGGCTGCTAGAATTGCGTCTAAAACAGCTGGTGTTACCGCAGCAGCTGGAATTGGTATGGCAACAGAGCAGTTGGAAGAAACCTTAACTCTATTAGGCCAAAACATGCTTGACATCGTTGTTGGACAGCAAGACAAGTCGCTAATAGAAGGATTAGATGCTGATTTCTTTGCTAACGTAGGTGTTTCTAGTTTGGCTATGACAGGCGGCGGTAGCGTGCGTAACGTGTATAATGTTGTTGCTAGTGAATTTGCTACGCAAGCAGAAGCGCGTGAGCACGGCAAGATTGTAGATAAACTATTTTCTTTACAAAATAAACTTGACAGCGGAGAGTTAACCCTAGAGCAAACAATAGAAGCTCGAAAAGAAAAGCTTAAAATCTTAAAAGACCTTAATCTACTGCACGCAAACTCTATGATGAAAGCTGGCGATATTAACGCCGGTGATTTAAAAAGAGTTTTCGAGATTAACCAAGAGATGAGAAGATTAAAGTCTGAAGCAATGTCTATTGCCGGAGACGAAATCGGTTCTCGAGAAAAAGACGACTTTGACAGAATAAAAGACAACTACGAAGCACTTGCACAAGAGCGCGAAGATATTTTGTCTCAACCTAATAAAACCGCTAAAGATTTAGCAAAAGGCGCTAGAAACAAACTTGAAGCACAGTTTAACATTAGAAACATGATGTTAAACGACGCTATTTCTAAATGGCGTTACGGCAAGGGTAACGTATTTAACGTTCAAAAACGCGAAGAAATTGAAGAAATATTTAAGGACGACGAAGCATCGCTTAAAGAAGCCTTATCTATATTCGATGAAAATCAAAACTATCTAGCAGGAGATACCGAAGCGGGTGGTACAAACTCTGTTATTATAAACGGTAAGGTTATCAACTTCTCTGGAGTTCGTATGAGCCAAATTTTAATGGGCGGTATCGCGGCTTCAAGAGCGGCTACATCGGCACTTCACGAACTTGGTCACGCAGAAACTGCAGCAGCTGGCATTATACAAAATGATAGACTAGCGGGTAACGCTAATAAGCTCATTGGGGAAGTTGAAGCATTGCTTGAGAAAAACTTCAAAGCCGGTAGGTTAACTCAGGAAGACTATAACGATGTTAACGCTATTATAGACAGCTATAAAAGCAAAGATTACGATACAACTAAAAACATAGATGTGTCCGAGCTTATTGAGCTTTTAGGTGATTTAAAGGCTCGTGGCTATATAAAAGAAAGCGCAATACCCCAATTACACTCTTTACGTACGTTTGCTAACGCGGCAATGAAAGTGATTGCGCCTTCCTACGGCTCTATGTTCCGTTTTGATTCAGCTAATCAAATTAGCAACTTTATCGACACATGGCATAGAAATGCAATGCGCGGTGAAAAATCTAAAATAGCGCCTCAAGCTACAGAAACAAAACAAAGTAAAGCACTACTTGACGAGATAAACTCTTTAGTACCAGATACGGTGCAAACGCAAGCTGACTTTTTTGATCGCAAAGTGTTTAATCCTATATATAACGACGGTAACTTGCACCCCGCAATTGCTAACTATATTCGCTCTAGATCCGTAAGCAAAGAAGAGGCACAGAAAATTATAGAAAGCGTTGCTGATCGTTTGATCAACTTCAACCCAGAAGCTACACGTAAATCAGGAAACGCTAAAATTACCTTTGGTGAGTTTTTGTTCTCGAACGTAAACTTCGGTAAATTAGACGCGCGTAAAGCGTTATTTGAAGAAGGTCAAGAAAGATCTCAAACCGAAAGCACAGATAGCGAACAGGCTAGACAAATTGCAGCGGTAGAAGAAAGTGCGCCGGTTGCGGAAAGGCCTCAATACAAATCATTACTACGTAGAAGAGTTCTAGAAGAAGATGTTATTAATAACATTAAATCTAAAATACTTTCAACAGTACGTGTATTAAAGCAGAGACTAGATGCACCTGTAGGTAAAAACGTTACAGTAACACCTCTTATTGCTGAGATAAAGAAAACAATGGGTAAGCAAGCCGACATTGATTTCAAGAAAGCAATGGGCGGTCTTAAAGACGGTGAGCTTCGCAAGTTTTTATTGAGAAATAAAGCAGCTATTCTAGAAAACATGACTACCACATGGCTAATGACAGCAATGCCAAACGCTGTGCAAAAGCAGGTAGGCGGAGTATGGACTAGCGACTGGAAAGGTAAAAAGATTGATCGCGAAACTACATCAACAGACAATGCTGGTAGAACGTCAGGTGCTGAACTGGTACGAAGAATGCCGAAAGTAGCAACTAGAATGTCAGATGCTGATTTCTTGTCTAACTTCTTTACCGAAGACGGCAAGCTAATCCGCGGTAGAAAAGAGTCTTTGGCAAAAGCAATGGCTGAAGAGCTAACTTTTGAAATTATAAAAGAAGAGCTTTTAGATCCAAATTCAGAAATTGGCCAAGCGTTCTTGGACAACCAAGAAAGACAAGGTGTTGAGGTAACTGAAAACACTAGAGCTGAATTTGTAAGACAAGCAGAAAGAGGAAATGTTAAATTTTCAAAAGCCCTTGGGAAAATTAACGGCGAGTTTAATCCTAATTTTGATTTAGAATTACAAGGTCAAAACCAGGGTAACGCGTTGTTAAAGCTGCATAAACTTGCAGACATGGAAGATCTCCGCACAGAGAAAGGTCAGGACGCGTATTTAAATTCGCTTGTTCAAGAGCTGTTCCCGTTAATGCCTAAAGCATTTTTCTTTGGACCTCAAGGAGGAAGCGTATTTACCTCGTCTTCTAAACTAATGGGCTCAACCTCAAAATCTTTCCCTAAGTCGCAAAGAGACATAATGTGGAATAGATTCCAAGGGAAAATTAAAGAGCTGTCTAAATTAGACGAAAGCAACTTTGGACCGGCAATACCAGGCATAACGTCATTCCAAGTAAAGTCGTACACAACTCTTATGAGAGACGTGGCTACTATACAGAAAAATCTTGCAAACGGTGAAATCACCAAATTTAACAACCAGGTTTCTAAAATACACAGAGCTATGTGGGAGCGTTTTGCGGAAGCTGTTCAGCAAAGCGATAATAAAAACATAGCGAGAACCATCATGAAGTACATGCATCATGGTGTAAATAACATGTCCCACCCTCAAAGAATGGGCGCTCAGTTTGTAGGATATTCTGAAGATTTTGTCGCAGGCTCTAAAACAGGTACGTTCGAACATGCAATGCCAAACATTTCAGCGTACACTTATCTTATGGACGCTGCCTTACGGGGTTCTGATTTTAAGGCTGCGTATAACGCTGTTATCGGTAACTACAAGCTTATCGCGTTAAGCAAGGAATCAGACGATAAGCTTACCGGCCGCTACAAGACAAAAATGCCGGAAAACTGGAACCTGCTTGATAACACGTGGTGGGAAAGATATTTCAACCCTGATGTTTTTGCGAACGACGGCGGTATTGACCCTAATAGCATTTTAACAATGGACGGTCGTCGCTTTGGCGATGCCGCCAATATTAAGGCAGACGGTACAATGCTGACTCAAAAGGCTATTGAGTTTAATAAAGGGGTGAACATTGAAGAGTTAACTGCTGCTAAAGAAAGAATTAAAGCGGAACAAGAAAGAATTGTTTCTAAAAAGAGTAAAGGTCTAAGCAAGAAGTTTAACGATATTGTAGAGCGCAAAACAGGTGTTGAGTCTTTTAAAACTTTCTCACGTATTCAAGCACAAATGCGCGGGCGCACTAAAGGTAGATTTAAGTTCTTTATTGCACCAGGCGCAGATGACTTTAGAGGTTTAGTACACTATGCTTTTGCTGGGAAGGGAAAACAAGGCGAAGCAGACATGAAGTTCTTTGAAGACGTTTTAATGACACCTTATTTCAAGGGTATCGCTGCAATCGATGCAATGCGCCAGCAAATAAAAAGAGACTTTAGAGTTGTTACTAAGCAATTTAGAGAAGAATATAAAATGCTTGGTAAGAAAATTGGCGAAAGCTCGTTTACTTACGATCACGCTTTACGTGTGTACATGTGGAACCGCCAAGGCTTAGAGGTTGAGGGACTTTCAAAAAGAGACAAAAAACTATTATTAGATGCAATTGAGAAAAATCCAGAACTGGTTTCGCTCGCCGATGCTTTACTTGTAGTAGCTCGCCGTGATGAGTGGCCAGACCCTGTAGCGCACTGGGAAGGCGGCTCCGTATTGGCAGACCTTAACAGTATGACTGAAAAAATCGGACGTAAAAAGTTTTTGGAAGAATTTATTCAGAACGCTGACGAAATATTTACAGAAGAAAACCTTAATAAGATTGAGGCTTTATACGGTCGTAAGCATAGAGAAGCTATTGAAGATTCTTTGTATGCAATGAAGAACGGCACTAACAGACCTTCAGGCGCAAATAGACAAGTTAATGCTTGGCTTAACTGGATTAACGGTTCTACAGGTGCTATCATGTTCTTTAACCGCCGTTCAGCGTTGTTACAGATGTTGTCGTTTACCAACTTTATCAACTGGTCAGATAACAACCCGGTGAAAGCAGCCGCTGTATTTGCAAACCAAAAGCAATACTGGAAAGACTTTGCGATGATATTTAACTCTGACAAGTTAAAAGAGCGTCGCGGTGGTTTGAAACAAGATGTAAGTGATTCTGAAATCGCAGATGTTGCAGGTCGTTCTAAAAACAGTCCGCAAGCTATATTGGCTTATTTGCTTAAAATAGGTTTTACGCCTACACAAATTGCGGATAGTATGGCAATTGCTACGGGCGGCGCGATGTTCTACCGCAATAGAGTAAACACATACTTGAAACAAGGTTTGAGCCAAAAAGAAGCTGAAGAAAAAGCGTTCTTAGATTTTTCTATGAAATCTGACGAAGCGCAGCAATCTTCTGATCCAGCATTGGTATCGCAGGAGCAAAGAAGCGTTTTAGGACGTCTTGTTCTAGCTTTTGCTAACACACCTATGCAATATACTCGCTTGATGAAAAAAGCTGCGTTAGATTTAATTAACGGGCGAGGTAGACCTATCGAGCATATTAGTAAAATAGCTTACTATGGCGCAATTCAAAACTTTATTTTCTCAGCGCTTCAAAGTGCAATGTTTGCGTTAGCTTTTGAAGACGACGAAGAAGAACTAACAGAAGCGGAAAGAGAGAAGAAAGAAAAGAAGGACGCGCAGCGAACAACCCGAGTGGTGAACAGCATGCTTGATACTGTATTAAGAGGTAGCGGTATATACGGCGCTGTAGCTGCTACTATTAAGAACGCTGTTATGGAGTACTATAAGCAAGAAGACAAAGGGTTCTTAGCGGATCATACCTATACTCTACTTGCCGCCGCTAGTATCTCTCCGCCTATTCAATCTAAAATGCGTAAAATTTACAGCGCAATTCAAACTAAAAGATTTGAAAAAGACAACGTTGCAGCAAGAGGTTGGGCATTAACAGCAAACGGTAAACTTAATTTAGGGCCTAACTATTCTATATTAGGTAATGTTTTATCAGGTGTGACTAACATACCAATGGATAGAATGGTTGACGAACTAAAGTCTATTAGTGAGGCGCTTGACAGCCGTAACAAAGCGTGGCAGCGTATAGCATTAGCTTTGGGCTGGAAAACGTGGGACGTGGGGGTACGCAATGAAGAGGCTGACCTAATTAAAACCACCGCTAAAGAAAAGCGCAAACAGGAAGGCATAGAAAAAGCTAAAGAAACAAGACGTCAAAACCGCAAAGAAGAAGAAAAAAGCAAACAACAAAAGGTAAAAGAATCTTTTGAAAAGCTGAAAGAGTGGGAAGAAAAGTTTGTTGAAGAACAAAAACGTAAAAATAAATAAAATCAAGTAATTATGAAAAGTAAGGGACTAGCGAAAGTTAAGGAATTATTCTGGTACAGCGACAGTGAGCCTAACGAGGTGCTCATTGCGTTTTGCCATATATTTGCATTACCCGCAGCCTTAATGGTAGATTTCGAAAGCCCTTCTGCGCTGCTTTGCCTTGGTGGTATTGCAGCCGGAACATTCCAACTATGGTCTGTAGTTTGGAATGGTACACTTAAAATGAGATTATACGCCGTGCAAATTGCAGCAATCGTCGCATTGATGACTGTTGAAAATTTAATTGCGGAAGGTTTGTTTAACGGAAGCCGAGTTGGCTGGGCTATTATTATGTTCTTTGCGTTTTGGAACACAGTAAGAGTATTTAGAGAGAAGAATCAAAGACATGGGTGATTACGCGCAGATAATTATTACAGCCTTAACGGTTTTAGGTTCCGCTGGTATATGGCAGTTCCTGCAAGCTAGACTTAAAATTAAATCAGAAGAAAAACAATCAGAACTAAAAAACAGTGACGGCGTGCAGTATCGTGATGACCTAAAGCATAGAGTAAGAAACCTTGAAGCATTATTAGCTACTAGCAGCGACGAAAAAGACGAACTACGCGATCAAGTATTAGCGTTGACACAAGAAGTGTCTGCTCTTCGCGTAAAGGTTGAGTTCCTTGAGAAAGAAAACGAACGACTCAAAAATAAATAAAATGAAATTATCTGATAACCTATCATTGGCCGAGGTTATTAAGTCAAGCACTGCAATTAAGCATGGTATTGACAATACGCCTACGGACGAACATTTACATAACTTGGAAGCTATTGCTCAGGACGTGTTTCAGCCCGTTAGAGAGCACTTCGGCAAACCAATATATGTTTCATCAGGTTATCGATCAGAAGCTCTTAATGAGCGTATAGGAGGGTCTAAAACATCACAACACAGCAAAGGACAAGCTTTAGATTTGGACGCACATGTTTATGGCGGCTTAACCAACGCTGAGCTGTTTGCTTATATTGCTGAATGGATTGTGTTTGACCAACTTATTTGGGAATTTGGTGACGGCACAGAGCCTGACTGGATTCACGTGTCGTACATAAAAGAAGGAAAAAACCGTGGTCAAAAACTCGCGGCTTATAAAAAGGACGGAAAAACTAAATATAAAAATATATAAAATGGCTTATAAACAACAACCAAGCCCACTCGCGCAAAAAATGCTGGGTGACTTAAACAAAGATGGTAAGATGAGCTCTTACGAAACAGCTCGTCAAAACGCTATTGAAAAATCAATGGCGGAAGAAAAATCTGTTGCTAAGCAAAGATTGCCGAAAGAGTCTATGGGGCCACACGAACATAGACCAACTGAGGCTGGTAATAACTATGCAAGATTCCACTCTCATGGCCGCAGCAGAAGCGGACGCAACACTGCTGATACAAGAGACCCTAGAGTTGTATCTCACAACGAAAAATTAGGTTCTAAAACTACTTCTAGCAAGCCAATGAAAATTGACTTTGAAGTAAAACCAGATCCTTTTAATAAGCATTCCAAACCAGGCAATATGGTTTATAGCATGCAGCCTGTTGTAAAGGGCAAAATGAAAGCGCCTAATACAGCTTCTCGCCGCGATAATACATAATTAGTTATGGCTTTTAAAATGAAAGGTGCGCCGTTCAAGCAGGTTAACGCTGGGGAATTTGCTCATAAGCAGCACCAAAAAGACATGGAAATGGGTAAAGCTACTTACCCTATAGATAAAGTTAAGGCTGCATTTACCGCAATGACGTCTGATAATATCACATACCCCGAAGCTAAAAAGCAATACCGCGCTGAACGCAAAAAAGAATACGAAGCTAAAAATCCTACTGCTCCAGCTAAACTAAAGGACGCTTGTTACCATAAGGTAAAAGCTCGCTATAAAGTATTCCCTTCAGCATACGCTAGTGGTGCAATTGCAGCTTGTCGTAAAAAGGGTGCCGCTAACTGGGGTAATAAATCTAAGAAGTAATGTATACACAACCGTCTTCGCCGTTCAACGTGCGCAAAACTAAAAAAGGTGCTGCTCTTAAACGCTGGTTTAAAGAAGAATGGATAGATGTACGCACAGGCAAAGCTTGTGGTAGATCTGAAGGCGAAAAGCGTGGTACACCTTATTGTCGACCAAGCAAAAGAGTTTCAAGTAAAACACCAAAGACTGCTAGTGAAATGTCATCTGCTGAAAAAGCGAAAAAGATTAGAGAGAAAAAAGCTCTAGGCCAACCGGCTGGCAAACCTAGAAGAGTCAAGAATGTTAAAAGAAGAAAATAATAAAAGGGGACCCGATTAAGGATCCCCTTTCTTTTTAACCATCACAAGCGACGCAGTCTGCCATCGCTTCAGCGGCAATGTCGCCGCGTAGTACCGATTCGGTGCGCATATAATACAATGTTTTCACACCTTTCTTCCACGCTTCTAAGTGTACTTTATTAATCCACTTAGGCGGCGCTTCCGACGGAAAAGCTAAATTTAAACTAACCGACTGGTCAATATACTGCTGGCGTATACCAGCTTGATTAACTAGTTCGAGTTGGTTAATCTCTTTAAAAGTTTTAAAGACGTTCTTAACAGGCTCTTCCCATTCACCAACAGTAATACTATCAAGAGCGTCGATGCCTTGAATAGAACCACCGTCTCTAAGGATGTGTTCCCATATATCTGGTGTATTAAGTCCATTCTCTTCTAGTACTTCTTCAAGTACAGCGTTTCGGCGAATGAAAGTACCTTTTGCGCTTTGTTCTGTAAAAACGTTTGCAGCCCACGGTTCAATTCCAGGACTGACGTTGCCAGCCAATTTACTATTACTAACGGTAGGTGCAATAGCGCGAAGGTGGCTGTTCCGCATGCCAGTACCGTTGCACCAAAGAGGTTCACCGTATACTTCAGCAAGAGCACGGGAAGCTCGCTCGCTTTCAATTTTAAGTTGACTAAAGATTTTTCGTGTTTCATATTGTGCAGATAATCCTTCAAAAGGAATTCCTTTAGATTGTAAATATGTATGCCAACCAAGTACGCCGAGACCTAATGGACGTCCCTTTGTAGCTGATCGTACGGCATTTTCAAACCCGCGTAATCCTTTAGCACGTTGAATAAACTCTTCCATAACGCCATCTAAAAACCAGATAGCATCGTAAATAAGGTTAGTGTCTTTCCATTCATCGTACTTAGCTAGATTAACACTGCTGAGGCAACATACAAAACTATGCGACTCATCAGTATGCAGTGTAATTTCAGAACAGATATTAGTCATGTGAACTTTCAAACCGTTCTCTTTATATGTTTCAGGGTTCTGCTTGTTTACATTTCCCTTGTACATAATATAAGGTTCGCCTGTAGCTTTACGCTTTTGCAACAGCTTACCCCATTTGCGACGCGCATCAGCATCGCCGCTTTCTAGCTTACGCATAAACTTATCACCAACAACAGCACATTGATGTAGATTTAGTGACTGGCGGTTAACGTCACCTTTAGGCTCTCTAATTTCAAGCCACTCTTCAAAATCATCGTGATCGATATTAATGTTAACCGATGCAGCACCACGTCGAACAGCCCCTTGGTTGGTCGCCAAGATGGTTGAATCGTAAATCTTACAGAACGGTACAACTCCATCAGAAGTACCGTTACCTGTAATCTTAGCTCCTGCAGGGCGGATCTGGTTGATACCAATACCAACACCTCCGCCGTGCTTTGCTAACAGCATCATCTCAAGGTTCTTTTGACCAATGTCTTGAATGCTATCAGCTACGTCAATACCGAAACACGAGATTGGCAATCCGCGATCTGTTCCGGTGTTAGACAAAACTGGAGAAGCTAGGTTTAACCAGCCTTTCCAAATGTAATTAAAAAATACGTCAGCGAGCTCGGGCTTATATAATCTTCTAGCCACTGCTGTTGAAACTCTTTTGTACGCATCCTTCGGCGTCTCACCTTGTAGCAAGTATCCGCCGGCAATCGTTTTCTTATACACATCTGTATCGCCCCACTCTGGATAGTCGATACCTTTTACCCATTCATTATTCCACATTACCAAATATCTTCAAAATCTTCACCTTCATTTGCTTTAGAGTAATCAGTAGATCTCATAGCGAAGAAATCTGTATGCGTTACTCCACCTGTAAGATGGTAAAACCAATCTAGCTTTGCAGCACTTTCAGGAACATAAGGGAAGTACAGTCCTAAATCTAAATATCCTAACTCAACAAGCTTTTCGTTTGTACGCTTTCTAATAAAGTTCTTAAGGTCGATAGCAGAGATACCCTCAATATCGCCGGCCTCAAACATTTTATTAATGTACTGGAACTCCAGTTTAAGCATTGTACTAGCTGCCTCAATAATATCTTCGCGACAGTCTTCAAGCAAACCAGGTATTTCTTCGCACATATGGCGGAACAACTGACAACCCATCTTAGAGTGCAGTGACTCGTCACGTACAGACCATTTCATTTGTTGGCCAATACCTTTTAGTTTGTTTCGTAATTGAAACGAGTACAATACAGAGAACGCTGAGTATAAGCTAACACCTTCTGCAAATGCGCTGAATACTGCTAATGATTTAGCAATACCAACAGGATCATCTCCGTCGTAAGCAACAAGGTTATCAAACCTCGCAGCTGTAGCCTCGTCATGCAAGAATGCCTCATAATCTTCTAAACCAAGTGTTTCATTTAAATAACTATATGCTACTGCGTGCACGGTCTCTTGCGAGCCGAACATCATTGCCATCTGCTGGATTTCATGTTTAGGAAACCACTTAGTTACTTTTTGCGTCCAGTAATCAGACACAGCACATTCGGTTTGAGCAAAGCCTAGCAGGATATTTCCCACTAGGTTTTTCTCAGCATCTGTTAAGTTCTCGTTCCAGTCTTTTACATCACCCTGCATTGGGATTTCTGTATGCAACCAGAACGCTTGAGCTTGTTTTAACCAACCTTCATTGTAGTATATCGGATACTCAAAAGGTTTGTATGCAATTCTTTCGTCAAATAATCCCATTATTCATGTACAAATTGAAGTGCGATATCGAAGAATGGTACGTACAATACGTGTGACGTTAGGTCCTCAGCATAGTAGCTGCGCATACCCATTAAAACACCGGGATAAAATCCGATAGAGATTGCCCAGTTTGATTTATCTTTGCTCATATTTGTTTATTTGTTCTATTAGTTCTTTATAAATTACTCTTCCACGCATCCGCCAGGACCAATCGACCCACTTTTTTATTTGGCGCTCTGCGTACTTTTTCCTGGAAATTGCTTTTGCTTCTCTAGGATCAGTCGTATTACCTCGTCGCATTGTTTCTGGTTTTGCGGTTTATACAATGTGAAAGGCTCTAGCTTGTTCTCCGCGATGTACTTCTTGAATAGTTTCCATCGCATTGGGAAAGACTCGTTAGCTCTACCCTTACACTCGATTATAAAATGTTTTCCTACAAAGTCTGGCGTATATTTGATGTTGAGGATTTTTTTATTTCCTCTATTAATGAATTCGCCTTTACCGTTCCCCTGACATTCGTAACTTTCAAAGGGTAACTCGAAAGCGGGTTGTAATTCAAATGTTTCACCTTCATATATTGCTGGAATTTTTGCTTTCTTCAAAGCAAGATACATATACTTCTCAAGGCCAGACGCAAAGTTGATGCCGTCAATCGACACCTTCTTTGCTCTTACTGGTCCTCTTTTCTTACTATATTTCTTTTTCATATTACTCCTCGGAGCTCTGTGCTTCATACTTTTCTTTAGCTTTTTGCAAATACAAGACGGCATCCATAAGCTCTTCTTGTAAATGATTAAGCCAAGTAAGCATTTCGCTTGGGTCATCTTCGAGTGTAACGCCGTATTTTACATAACCTACATCTGATCGATCCTGAAAGCGTTTGCATACGCGCTCAACTACAGGGTCTCTGAATTGCATCGGAACTATTTTCATAATGTAGCAGCTTTAGATTTTAGGTAAGCAGAGATAGTGTTGTCTTCAGGCATCGTCTGTCTTTCAAAAGAGTCTTTAACGAATGTGCCGTTCTGCATTGTACCTTTACGGTTTTGGATCTGTCTCCATGCGCCATCAATACAATCCTCGATTACGTGACCGCCAAGCTCAGCAAGGTTAGTCAACACTACAACACAATCGCCAATAGCGTCAGAAAACTCTACGTCATCTTCTTTTAGGATAGCCTGAGCAAGCTCACCAACTTCTTCCATAAGTTTTGCAAACTGCGTTTTAACATCGCCATCCGCATAAATATTGCGGCGTTCAGCCCAGTTGCGAATATTGTTGAAAGGTTGTAGTCTTTCCGCTATTGGTTCGTTGCCTACAGCTTCTCTTATTTTAAAGCGCTCTTGCTCGTATTCATGGAATGCTTTGTTGTAAATGAAGCATCGTTCAGTATTGAAATGCGATACATTTACGTTATCCATAATCCAACGAATGTTGGTCTTATCAATTGTAAATCGATATCCCTGTGGCGTGATCCAGCTTAGACCGATGTTATCCATAAGGCGGCCTTTAAGCTTGCCTACTGGTACAGGGAATGTTGTTGTTTGGTTTGTTGGGTTTACTCTCATATGTTTTGGTTTAAATAAATTCTTATATAATTTAGTATCAACGCGATACCCATAAGACTTTTGAAGTTCTATCTCTAGTCTTGATATCTCATCGATATCTTCACCCTCAAATAGAACTTCGTATTCGTCTTCAGCATATCCTTGTTGCTGAGTTACTCTCTTATTAAGATCACGTGTTACGCCTATTTTTTGACCCGGTATGTGATAAATATAGTATGTCATTTTGTCTTATGTTCCCACTGATAAAGGCGCTGGTATTGCAGGGTGCGGGTTATAGTTTAGCACTGCAATGTTATACTTAGTTGGTATTTCTAGTTGGCCCTTATAGTAACGAATACCCTTGTTTAGCGCGAGCGTTGGCAGCTTAGCTTCTTTTACTCTGCCAAGATACTTAATAGCTTGATCGCGGTGATCGTTGTACAAATGGCAATCGCCGAGTTGTGCAATAAGCTCACCTGGTTCAAGTCCTGCGCCTTTAGCAAGCAGTTCTAGTAGTAAGCCGTACATCGCGATATCGTAAGGCAAGCCTAAGAATACGTCAGCAGAACGTTGTTGCCACATCAAATCAAGCTTACCCTCGTTAACGAACACTTGAAAGCCGTAATGGCATGGAGGCAATACCATATCAGGTATATCAGCTGGGTTCCAAGCATTGACCATTAGGCGTCGTGATGTTGGATTTTTCTTAATCTCGTACACTAAGTTTGCCAGCTGGTCTACACCATTGAATGAGCGCCATTGGTGCCCATAAACAGGCCCTAAATTGCCATCAGTACGACCTGAGCGTTTGTAGTCTGCATCCCAATAAGTAATTTTATTGTCGTGCAGGTACTTCATGTCGGTCCGGCCGTTAAGTATCCAAAGCAATTCGCCTATGGCTGCATTATGATATATACGCTTGCCCGTAAGTAAAGGAAAGCCATTGCACATGCTGTGGCGTAGAGTACGGCCAAATACAGCACGCGTTCCAGTTCCTGTACGGTCATCTTTTTTAGGCGCCGTAAGGAGTTCGAGAAGTAGTTTTTCATATTGATCCTCGATATTTGTCATAATAGTATTTATAGTATTTATAAATTTGTTTCCACGTTTCTTTTGCTGGGAAGCTTTCAGGTGATTTGTTTTTCTCACCTCGAATAGTTATCTCAATAAAATAGTTTGACGGGTTAGTCTTACCTTTTTCAGCTGCAAGTGGGCCAACGGTAATGCCGTGTTTTATACACCATCGCATTGCTTCAAACTCTTCTTCCGATCTATAAAAGTCACCCCAGTCGGTTTTCTTTTCTTTCTTTTTTCTCCACTCTGCCATTACGTTTCCCAAGGCATTGGCTCATCGAGTATGGCATTTGGATTTTCGATCGGTAAAAATCCGCCTGAGCGTGGCTCCCATCTAAAGTGAGCTTCAGCGCCATTCTCGCCTAAGTTTTGAAACTTAACTTTAAGTACTTTTGCTTTAACGGTTTTAGCTTCATAGTCTCTATGTACGAGTAGCCCGTGATACGAAGCGTCGTACCATTCGCCACCACCTTTAATGTTGTACATAGTAGGCTCTTCAATTTTGCCGTCTGCATTCTTGTACATTTTTGTAGGGTGTGCCACAATGATTACAAGAACATCGTACTTCTTAGCAAAGATGTCGATCTTTTCAAGATACTCTAGTGTGTATTGGTTTACATCACCAGTCGCTTCAGGCGAACGCACCTTATTAAAGGGATCGATAACTAAGCATTTAATACCCTTACGTCGTACTAGCTCAGCGCCTTTCTTTAATACATGTTCAAGCGTGTACTTTTCCATGTCTATATGAAAGAAGCTGTCGTTACAGTGCTCTGCAACTTGGTTCCAACGTGGGCCATTAATATCCTCGACTGTTGGCATGTCACCCCATATCTTACGCATTAGTTTATGCGCATGTAGATATGTAGGCTGGTTTTCAGGCGAGGCAAACGCGGTCTTCCAACCATATAAACGGTTGTAGCCAACGACCATTTGATCTACAAAGTCTGACTTACCACTGGAAGGTATACCCGTAACAGTAATAAACTGCCCAGTATAAGTGCTGAAAATATCGTCGAAATTACTAAGACCAATTTGAAAGCCAGGCTTGAAGCCATTACGTACAAAGTCAGTAACTTCTCCCTCAATGTCTCTGAAGGTCGTAACGTTTTCAAGTGGCACTGGTGTTGCCGCTGTAATACGCGACGTAAGACTTTCCTTACCATACTTTAATAAATATTCGTTAGCATCCTTACAGTCGTCGAACGTAGCTAGGTAGCATACTTCAGAACCTAAGCGTCGAATGAGCTCAGCTTGAAGTGCTTGCCCAGCAGGATCAGAGTCAACTGCTAGAATAATTTTTTCCTTGTCTTCTAGATAATCAATACATGCATCTAGGTAATCAAGGTTGTTGGTATTTAGTGTTGCGCCGTTTGGTACTGATATCACATTAGTAATACCCGCTTCATGCAGCGCTAAGGCATCCATCTCGCCTTCAACAAGCACACAGTATTCAAAGCCTACAATGCTATTGATATTGTAGAATATCTTCTCTGCGCCTTTAAATAATTTAAAGTTCTTTCTTCCATCGCGGTACTTGATGTTGATCAAGTCGTCGCCCATAAAATAATTGAACTTTATAACATTCTCGGATTTACCGGTCTGCGGCATAAACTCTTGACCAACCGTTACTTTTAGTTCATCAAGAGTGTTCTTAGATATACCGCGAGTTTTAAACCACTCTATGACTTTATCACCCGGCTGCTCCAGCACAAAGGGTGCAGGCTTGACGTATGTCTTACTTGCTTTCCCTTTGCGTTGGTACGTATGCAGCTGGAATGTTTTGTCACAGTTGTGGCAAGTACCGAGACCACGTTCCCAATCTAAAGAAGCGCATTTCTGCTTCCTGTTCTCGGGTTTCCTGTCGTGCGAACACAAAGGGCAAGTGCTTTGCGATTTGCCTTCAGGCAGTCCGTGTTGATTGTATTTATCAACCACGAATCCATTGATCTCTGTTTGCATTAAATTTAATTTTAGTCTTCTACAAAAGTTACATTCCCGTCTTTGTCGTAATCAATCGACAAGTGATCTTCCTCATACATATGATTAAAATGGTAGATCATCGACTGGTGCTGCTTGTGGCGGTGGTGCTGCCATTCCTGGTGCGTTTCCACCTCTTGCATCATCTCGCGGTGCTGCTTCGACGTTTTGTCCATTCGTCCATACAACTTTTACATTTCCTAAATACACTTTAGCTACTTTAGCTTCGCGTTCTTCTTTCGATTGCTCAACGACGCAAGGTCCTTGATTACCGAACTGATCGACTTCATCATTCAACGTAATCGTGATAGGTAAGTATTTACCTTTCTTGCCGTTAATAATTTTGTCTTTTGGTATTGCATTAAGATTAATGCTGGTTTTAATAATTGATGCCATAGTTTATAGGGTTTCATTAATAAAATAGTTTCTAGCTTCAAAATCATCGTTGTTATAGAACAACTCGTACGCCTCAATGGCTTTTTCTACTTTTTCTCGACCTCGTTCTAAAAACTGTGGCGAGCAATCAAATATACCTATTTGATGTGTCTTTTTGTCTACTGCAATGAAGACCATATCGTAACCAAAGATATGCTGGTAGATATAGGCTTGACTGTCGTAGTTGTATTTACTTGCTGACCATCGGAAACCGTCGAGGTCTGAAGTGGTTTTCAAATCAATTATGAGTTTGTCGTCGTGGTTAATAACATCAGCCTTGCCTTTCCATTTGACGCCGTTGATATTAGTAATACCTGGTTTCTCATACTCATACTTGCCGGGTTGTATCAAGCCTTTGCATACATCGTTAGCCATCACTCTGTCGATAAGCACTTCGATTTGGTCAACCTCGTGTTGCAGCAAACACATTTCGCCGCCGGAGATTTCTTTATACTTCTTAGTGTTTCTCGTTGAAGCTTCGATAACTTTGTAGTTCTTAAGCTTGTCAGGTTCTAAAATAGCGGTATGAAAATAGCCGCCAACTAAGAACGCTGGGTTCATGTCGCGCTGTTGCCCGAGCGCTAACGGGTTTTTAAGCAGTGTGGAGATGTCACTATTACTTAAGAATTGTTTACCAAACTCTCCGTAGTAGTGCTCATCTTCACGTAGCTTATCGATTATTTCATCGTTTGTCATACTTTAAGTGCTGCCTCGGTTTTTGCGTCAACATCGTATTTAAGTTTAATCTTAGCGATGGTTCCGCCGTCTTGTACATATTTAAGTGCTTTGTCAAACTCAGGTGTACCCATTGCTAATTTAGGTTTCGCCGCTGAGGTAGACTTGCCGTGCGTATTTGCAGCGTCAGAGTCTTGAGTGTCATCGATCAAGAATAGATTGCCTAGTGCATACTTCTTACCATAGCTAGACGCTGAGCCGAACTTTTGGGGCATTTGCATACCCTTCTGGTCGAGGTCAACACCAACCATAGCTGTAGCTTCAATATCGTTTTCGCCATCTGAAATCACAGCTTTGCTTTCAATAATAGGGAAAGCACGGTCGTTGAATGAATCGATAACTCGTTCGCTAATTGTTACTGTTACTCCTAACTCTAATAGAAAGGGCTTTGTAGCTTCTAGGATGTCTTCGGCTGATCGGAAATAGTATTTGCCGAATGAATTGTAACGCGACTTCTTTGATTTGAATTTGGTTTGTATCGTCGCAAGTTTCTCATTTAAGGTCATAAGGTATTCGGTTTACGTTATTATAATTACACATAGCTTATATGTTTTAATAGGTGTTTAAACCTAAATTACAGAAAATCAAGCACTTGAGTGCGATCGGTATTTGCGATCAGCGTGTCAATAGCTTCTTTCTTTATTTGTGAAATGCGCACGTTTGCGGTAGCTACATTGATGCCAACGAACGCGGCAATGTCGGCTGCAGGCATTTTCGGTTGGTCAAGACCGTATGACAACCTAAGCACATCGTATTGCGTTTTAGTCAGGTGTTGTTTCATTAAACCTAACAGGTACGTGTTCATAAGTGCAATGTTATACGGTTCCGAGTTGTCTGCAACTTGCATGAATGGATTTTCATCATCGCCGTGATGTGCATCAATACTTGAGAACACGCTGTTAAAGAACATGGCTACCATTGTCTCGTCTTCTGGGTTCTTACGTATTTCGTTCAGCTTATGCTCAGGTATGCGTACATCACCTCTATTCATGTCTATGCCGCGTCGTATGGCACCTTTAATTCTTTTGGATAGGAATGACTTGATTGTTTTTTCCGGGTCCTCAGAATCAAGAATGGTGTCCCAATTAATTTTGTCTACCGCAGCGACTAAGCCGTAAGCGCCTTCCTGAATAAGATCGTTAATACTCATAACACCAGATGCTTGGTCTGATGTGGAAAACTTACGTGCTAGATTTTCGACTAGCGGTAAGAACTGTGCGATTAGTTGGTCGCGTGACATATCACCCCACTTGAGATCAACATTTCTCTCAAGCACGGTTTCTAAGTCATTCTTGTAGCGTACGTAGTTTTGTACGTTGTATTTTTTCATTTTAATTCTTTATTAAGTAATTCTTTCTCTTTCTTCAGTTCAACACTCATGTTACGATGCACAGTGCGTGTTGAGCAGTTTAAGCTTTCTGCTAGCTTTGTTATCGTAATACGTTCGTGTTCATCATGTAAGAGCAACATCGCATCGTAAATTTCACTTTCAGACAGTTTACGTTTGCCAACCATTCGACCTACAATTTGTAGTTTTTCTTTGGTGGTTAACCCGCTATTGTCCTTAAAAATTATTTTACGTAACTTATTCTTCGGCGGCCGTTCGAGATCCTGTATACTTACGTCGTATATAATCTTTTCCAGCAGCTGAGGTGATACAAAGAATGTTACGAAGCCGTTTTCTTTATCGCTAATGTACGATGCAAGCTCGTCAAATTCATCTTGATCCATATGATCGTTGAGGTACCACAGTACCAGCAGATGCCATTTTAACGACTTGTACGTATTTATCTTAGCTTTCGATTGAAACAGCGCATAACATTCGTGTGTACCGTCTTCATAAAAGTCACCCCAGTCATAGCTAGCAGTAGGCTTGTCAGAGATAGGGTTTCGTCGGTATATCAAACGCTTTGCGTTGAGGTATCCTAGGTTTCTCTCGTGTGACATTAGCCTGCTACTATTTAATCATTAGGGGCAATCGTCGCACTTTCGCTCGGTACCAAAGTAGCTACAATCAACCGATCACCAGTTTTTTGCTTCGCTTTTATTTGTAACAGAACCTTACGTGCGTTCCCGTATTTTACGTCAATTGCCATATTATGTTTCTAGTTATTTTAGTTTCGTCGCTATTAGCTACTGTATGCTTCTCAGCTTCGTAGTAATTCCAATACGCATCCACTGAACATTCAGTTTTGTACTCGTCCGGCATACATTGCGGTGGTTGTTGCCATGGTCCGCTTGGGATGCCAGGTGGCAAGTTCATAAGCACGTCGTGGCATTTTTCTATAGTTAAATGTGTTCTGCCATATCGTCTCTTATACTCTCTGCCGAGTGCAATCATATGTTCATATAGCCAAAGGTACGAAAGGTCGTTAGATCGCGCCCAAATGGCTGATGGATGGTTTCTGTGTGTACTTTTATACGGCACATCGTGGTTGCCCAGCTCGTGATGTGCGGTGCATAATAGTTGAGCAGACTCGAGAATCATTTTAACAACGTGTTTGTTGTACTGAGCTCTTGCTGCTAGATCAGGATCGTGGCTTAGGTAAAAGATATTCATTACGGATTAAATCTATCTTTATCTTCGTTGATGCGACGATATAGATCGCGTGTTAAGCCGTCGTAAAAGCGGATAACGCCGTAGAAAAAGACAACGAATATCCCGATTGTGAGTATTAGCATGTTACATTCGTATTAAGCGCAGTCGACGTTCGTATTTACGTATTAACAGCGCATTGTTAGTAATTGATTTCTGCAGTTCTTCGTCCCACCCAAAGCGTGATGCTTGGATAGTAAGATTAATACTGTCTAGATGCAGCATTTGCAAAAACTTATTTAGTTCTCTGGTGTGTC